>ENA-ORPH01000186-ORPH01000186.1-human-gut-metagenome-genome-assembly--contig:-NODE-186-length-71716-cov-6.377430_pt1 | contig 71716 bp, 72 predicted proteins | sample MGYA00242142_ERZ509074 | MGnify/ENA primary metagenome ERZ509074 (study PRJEB26280, sample SAMEA2338724) | human gut metagenome | biome: human gut; feature: human-associated habitat; material: faeces...
TGTTGTGATCCTTCATAGGTGTTTCAACAACATACTTATCCTTTCCTGTTGGCTTGTGTGTAAGAACAGAACCTTCAATACCGATTCTCTCTACAAGACCTTTTGCGATTACGCTCTCATCATCCATGTTAATAAGCTGATACTTAAGAGATGAGCTTCCACAGTTTAATACTAAAATATTCATTACAAAAATTCTCCTTAAAAATGTTAATTATGCATTCTGAGCCTGAACTGCTGTCATAGCTACTACACCAACGATATCGTCAGCGAAGCATCCTCTTGAAAGATCGTTAACTGGCATAGAAAGTCCCTGAAGAACAGGACCATAAGCTCCAGCCTTAGCAAGTCTCTGAACAAGCTTATAACCGATGTTACCAGCTTCAAGGTTAGGGAATACAAGTGTATTAGCCTTACCAGCTACCGGGCTCTCAGGTGCCTTAAGTGCAGCAACTTCTGGAACTAAAGCAGCATCTAACTGAAGCTCACCATCAACAGTGATATCTGGGTACTTCTCTTTTGCAATCTTAACAGCATCAGCAACCATAGTTACTCTGTCATGCTTAGCACTTCCGTATGAAGAGAAGCTAAGCATAGCAACCTTAGCGTCCTTTCCTACAAAGCTCTTGAATGAATCTGAAGAAAGCTTAGCAACCTCAGCAAGCTTCTCTGAATCATAATCTGGGCTTACAGCACAGTCAGCGAATACAAAAAGACCGTTCTCACCGAATTCGCAGTCTGGAACTTCCATAAGGAAGAAACCTGAAACTGAGCTGATACCTGGCTTAGTCTTTAATAACTGAAGAGCTGGACGGATTGTGTTACCTGTTGAGTGGCATGCACCAGATACTGCTCCATCAGCATCTCCACATTTACACATAAGGCATGCATAGTACATGTAATCCTTCTCCATCTGTTCCTTAGCCATCTCAGGTGTAACACCCTTCTTGCTTCTTAACTCAACGAATTTATCAATATACTTCTGCTTATTAGGATCGTTAAATGGATCTACGATTGTGGCGCCAGAAATGTCATAGCCCTTACCATACTTCTCGATCTCTTCAGGAGTACCAATGATAACTAAATTAGCAATGCCTTCCTTTAAAATCTTCTCAGCAGCTTCATAAGTTCTCTTATCCATAGACTCTGGTAATACGATAGTCTTCTTGTCTGCCTTTGCTCTTTCTTTAATTGTGTCAATAAATGCCATGATTAATGACTCCTCCTTATAAAAAAGTAAATTTTCAGTAAACATACTGAACTCTGACAAAAATTATATACCAATTTTTAGTCGAAAACAAGGTCGTCTGGCACTTAAAAATGTTTTAAAAACGATACATTGACTAAATTCAGCAATAATTTTGACATAAATGTACGATTTCAGTAAAATATAATAAAAACATAAAGGAGACACTACATGAAAGCATGCGGAATTGTTGCAGAATATAACCCATTACACACAGGACATGTATATCAGATGAATAAAGCAAGACAGATTTCGCAGGGTGACTGTATTATCGTTGTTATGAGCGGCAATTTTGTGCAGCGTGGTGAACCGGCAGTAATTGATAAGTATGCAAGAACAAGTGCTGCATTAAAAGCTGGTGCTGATATTGTTGTTGAACTACCTGTATACTACGCATTATCAAGTGCAGAGAATTTTGCTAAAGGTGCAGTTCTTACACTTAATACAATGAAAGCCGCTTCAATCTGTTTTGGTGCTGAAACTGATAATGCAGATTGTCTGGCAAAGATAAGCCGTACTATAATATCAGAATCGCCTGAATATAAGGCAATTCTTAACAAAACTCTTGCAGAGGGGCTCTCATACCCTGCGGCAAGACAGACTGCTCTTCTGGAATATCTGCCTGAATGCAAAGACATAATTACAGGTTCTAATAACATTCTTGCAATTGAATATATAAAAGCAATTCTTTACAACAACCTTAACATGACATATTATCCGGTGCTTCGTGAAGGTGCTGGCTACAATGACGACACAGATACCGCTGAGTATGCAAGTGCATTTGGAATAAGAAAAATGCTTATGTCAGATGAACATGACAGATTAAAAACATACCTTACTGCCGGTATGTATGAAGAAATAAGCAATTCTAAGAGCTGTCCTTTATTTCTTGATGATTTCAGTAATATATTTAATCATAAAATGTTATTTATTAAGCAGATATGTAACATTAATAATACTGACTTTGCTGACAGACTTGCTGAATATGAAGATATCAGTCCGGACATCGCAAACAGATTTGCAGGTACATTTACAGGAAGTGACACTATCACAGAATTTGCAATGAAAGTCAAATCAAAGAATATAGTATATTCAAGAATATGCCGCTGCATTATGCATATAATTCTTGAAATAAGAAAATTCATGTCCGATTCATACAATAATATACCATATATAAGATTATTAGGTTTTAATAAAACCGGACAGCAGTATCTTGGAAGCATCAAGAAAGAACTTGATGTACCTTTCATTACCAAGGCTGCTGATTATAAAAAAGAACTTATATTTGACCTTGCATGTTCTGATATATATGCACAGTCTGTATATGAAAAGTATGGGTATGTAATGAAGAATGAACTGCAACAGAATATAATACGTATATAAAAATACACCGGCTGAACCATTAATCTGATTCAACCGGTGCATTTTTTATATTAATTCTTAATTAGTTCTTAAAGCTGTGGATTGGTGCAGGAATTCTTCCCACTCTGTTCACGAATGCAGAACAGTCAAATTTATTAACAGGCATAATAGGCGCATAACCTAAGAGTCCGCCGAATTCAACTGTCTCTCCAATACCCTTTCCTACAACAGGAATAACTCTTACTGCTGTTGTCTTCTGATTTACCATACCGATAGCTGCTTCATCTGCAATAATTCCTGAAATTGTTGTTGCAGGTGTGTCACCTGGAATAGCTATCATATCAAGACCAACTGAGCATACACATGTCATGGCTTCAAGCTTTTCAATTGTAAGTGAACCTTCATTAACCGCGTCAATCATTCCCTGATCCTCTGATACAGGGATGAATGCTCCACTAAGTCCGCCTACATAAGAAGATGCCATAACACCGCCCTTCTTAACCTGATCATTAAGCATTGCAAGTGCAGCTGTAGTACCAGGTGCTCCTGCTCTCTCAAGTCCGATTTCTTCAAGAATCTCTGCTACTGAATCTCCAACAGCAGGAGTTGGCGCAAGTGAAAGGTCAATAATGCCAAAAGGTACACCGAGTCTCTTAGAAGCCTCCTGTGCAACAAGCTGTCCAACTCTTGTAATCTTAAATGCTGTCTTCTTGATAGTTTCGCAAAGAACCTCAAAGCTCTTTCCTCTTACACTCTCAAGTGCGTATTTAACAACACCAGGACCACTGACACCAACATTTATAATTGCATCATCTTCTGTCACACCGTGGAATGCACCAGCCATGAAAGGATTATCATCAGGGGCATTACATAACACAACAAGCTTGGCACATCCTAAAGAATCTTTATCCTTAGTAAGTTCTGCTGTCTCTTTAACTATCTCGCCCATAAGTCTTACTGCATCCATGTTAATACCAGTCTTTGTTGAACCGACATTAACAGAACTGCATATAAGCTCTGTCTGTGCAAGTGCCTGTGGAATTGATCTTATTAAAAGTTCATCACTCTTAGTCATACCTTTTGATACAACTGCTGAATAACCACCAATGAAATTAACACCAACAGTATGAGCCGCTTTATCAAGAGTTTTCGCAATAGTAACATAATCCTCAGGTGTCTTACATGCAGAAGAACCAACAAGAGAAATAGGTGTAATTGATATTCTCTTATTAACAATAGGAACACCGAATTCCTTTGCAATCTCTTCTCCGGTTGAAACTAAATCCTTAGCAAGAGTTGTGATTTTGTTATATATTTTCTCATTTACCTCAGCTAAATCAGGACCAGCACAGTCAAGAAGATTAATACCCATAGTAATAGTTCTTACATCAAGGTTCTCTTTCTCGACCATTTTGTTAGTCTCTGTAACTTCCATAATATTAATCATAGTATTTAAGTCTCCTCACTTTCTTAGATACGGTGCATCATGTCAAATATTTCTTCACGCTGGCATTTAATTACAACACCAATATCTTCGCCAAGCTTATTAAGATCTTCATTAACATTATCAAAATTCTTTGTAGAACCAGACATATCAACAATCATCATCATATTAAAATATCCTGAAACAATAGTCTGTGAGATATCAAGGATATTAACCTTTGTATCAGCAAGATAAGTACATACTCTGGCAATAATACCAACAGTATCTTTTCCTACAACAGTAATTACACATTTTTTCATAGTTTTCCTCTTTCTGCACCTTGTAAGCGCCTGTTATATTTCGCAAATACCTGATAAAACATCACGCTTTGCAACCTCTATATCAAAATCCGAAGATTTGAATGAGTTATCTGACATATCAATTTCTAACTTCACCGTCTCATAAGCAAGTTTATCATAGTTATTCTCTTTGCTTAAATGACCAAGATATATTTTCTTAAGCTTATCATGAAGCAGGGAATTGACAAGCTGTCCAGATGTCTCATTAGAGAGATGTCCTTTATTACCTAATATTCTTTTCTTAAGATAAAAAGGATAAGGACCAACCTGTAACATATTGATATCATGATTAGCCTCAACAAGCATAATATCAGATTCTGTCAGATTATCAACCACATAATCATCAAAATACCCTAAATCAGTTACAACCGATGCTTTTTTTATACCATCTGCACATTTTTGAGTAAATGTATACGCAACCGGTTCGTTAGCATCATGTGATATACGGAATGGGTGGACTGTTACATCTCCAATTGAAATATCTTCATCCGCATTTATCTTATTAAATATGCCATCCGGAATATTCCCAAGTGATGAAATCTGTTCTATCCCCTCTATTGTACCAGACGTTGAATAGATTGGAATCCCATCTTTTCTCGATATAACACCAAGCCCTTTTGTATGGTCAATATGTTCATGTGTTACAAATATTGCATCAATATCTTTAAGACTTAAACCCGCCGTATTAAGCCCTTCTTCAATTCTTTTCCTGCTTATTCCGGCATCAAAAAGAACATGTGTGTCCTCCGTACCAAGGTAGATGCAGTTTCCACTGCTTCCGCTGGCAATCGGCATCATTCTCATAATTATTTATCCTCCCAGCGAAGCTCTATAACATCACCATCATTAAGTGGCGATGAATAATCAGCATCATTTCCGTTATGTAAGAATACAAGATTCCCCCTTACCATTGTAAGATCAAATGGATAGAACTGGAACAGGTCTACAACTATATAATCAGGCTTGCCTGATAAAACAACACTCTGACCATTAACCGTAATAGTTATATCCTGCGGTTGTATAACTGGTTCTTCTGCTACCTTATCATCAGTTTCTTCTGATTCCTGCAGCTTTTCTGATGCCATAATATTCTCATTATATTCCTCTAATGAAGAAGTTCTTACCGTAAAGTTCTCATATACTTTAGTATTCTTATCTGCTGGTTCATTATTAACAGTTACATTGAGTGTCTTATAATCCAAGTCAAGAAACTCAAAAAGCTGTGCAACTGTATAGAAGTTCTCCATACGGATTTTGTCGCCGTCATTAATATCATAGAACTCTGACTTTAATTCTCCATTAACATATGCAAATCTTGGGCAGACTATAGTTTTATCATTTACTATAAATGTTATCTGGGAATTAAACTCTTCAAGCTGTCCTATTGTTATGCTTGCCGGTTCTCCTACTGTAGATTCCGTTACAACTATTATATCATTCTGTTCAATCGGAGTATGAAGATTAGCCGGTCTTCCATTAAGCGTAACAACTGCACCTTCCCCGGCACTTCCCCTTACAAGTCTTGACTTTCCATTAACAGTAAAGTTAATCTCTGCTCCTCTTCTTGGGAAAAGCTTTTCATTAGGGAAGCCAATCTGCATAACAGCATCTACAACTGTAAGATTACTTGTATCATAGAGCTTTATTCGTTCTTTATTAACAGTAACAAATACAAAATTGTTCTTTTGCGTATAATAATTAGTGCATATACCGACAGGCGTTACATATAATGAATCCTTCTTGAAATTGTCAACCTGAAAATCAACTGCAGTTAGAACCTCTTCACCTCTTACCGCAACTCTCTGGTGCGGTATTCCAAGACAATCGGCAACTCTTTCTGTATAACCTGGTATCTTGCCACCACCGCCGACAACAAACACAGCATTTACAGGCTTACCACCATTAAGCTCAATAATCTTTTCCGCAACATCCTTTGCCATCGCATTCACAACATCAGCTGCTGCATTTCTTATTTCAAGTGCATCTACCTTCTGCGTAATACCCATGATATCTTTAAATGTTACAAGTCCTTTTTTCTTAGTACTTGCAGACATTTTAATCTTTTCAGCAGTATTAAAATCAACAAGGTAAGTTTTTGCTATACACTCTGTTATCTCATCACCTGCGCAAGGTATCATGCCATAAGCAATTATACAGCCATCCTTTGTAAGACAGATATCTGATGTTCCTGCACCTACATCAACAAGCCCTATGTTAAGAAGCCTGTACTGCTCAGGAATTGCTATATTCATGGCTGCTATAGGCTCTAATGTAAGACTTGCAACATTAAGTCCGGCATATTCAACAGCTTCATAAAGTCCATCAACTACCTCTTCCGGCAAAAATGTAGCAATAAGTTCAACTGAAATCTTAGAAGCCTTATGCCCCTCAAGATTATTAATATCATAGCCGTTAAGCTGATATCTTATAGGGGTGTTTCCGACACAATAAAATCTTGCTTTATCTTCTTTTTCGTTAATCTTATTATGTGCATTCTCAACTGCCAGAAGATTAAGTGAATAGATATGTTCCTGTGTAACCCGTGTTTCTTCTTCAAATTCATACTCAGCAGACGAATTAACAGTTTTAAGAACTCGTCCGGCAGCAGCAATGCATACATCTGAAAGTTCCCTTTCTAGCCGATTCTCAAGAGAATTCTTAACTTTTCTGATTGTATCGCCAACTTTATAGATATCATGAATCTGACCATCAAGCATTGCTCTGGTTTCATGCTTCTGCTCAGCCATTGCAATAACTTTAAAACGGTTCCTTTCCATGTATCCCACAACACCGACAATACTTCTTGTTCCTATATCAAGACCAAAAACAAGGGTCTCATTTCTTGACTGTGTATTATCCATACCCTACCTCTAGAATAAACAAATTATGTATAATGTATCATATTCCAAGTATAATCTCAAGCTGGGCGCGTGTTTTTTCAATATCTGCGCCATTATTAATCACTTTATCTGCATGCTTTCTGAACTCATCATCAGATAGCTGGCTTTTAAATATGTCTGATATCTTTTCATCAGAATAGCCTCTTGAAGCAGCAAGTCTTTTTCTTCTCTCATCTTCCGAAACATATATATACCATATCTCATCCATGAATATATCATAGTGATCTTCAATAAGCAGTGCTGCCTCAACAAAACAGTAATCAACATCATCTGCTATCTTATGATTATTAATCTGATTAATAATCTCTTGTTTTACAAGAGGATGAATTATGCTGTTAAGAACGATTCTCTTATTAGGGTTCTTAAATATAATATCTGCGAGAAGAGGTCTGTTTATCTCTCCATCTTCTCCTACAATCTGCTCCCCGAATATATCAACGACCTTTTTAAATCCAATATTACCTGAGTGGTATATATTTCTTGCAACAAGGTCTGCCTGTATAATGTCGCAGGAACACATTTCTTTAAGGAGTGCAAGAACAGAAGATTTTCCTGCTCCTACACCACCTGTGATTCCAATAACTTTCATTAGTGTGCCTCCAGCCAGTCTTTTCCTTCCTTTAAATCTACCTCAAGAGGAACTTTAAGGCTTACTGCATTCTTCATTCCATCAAGCATAATCTGCTTTACAGTTTCAACCTCATCCTCTGCCGTCTCAACAAGAAGCTCATCATGAACCTGCAATATAAGTCTTGACCTGAGATTATGCTCCTTAAGTGCATTATATACATTAATCATTGCCAGCTTTATAATATCAGCTGCAGTTCCCTGAATCGGTGCATTCATGGCAACTCTCTCTCCAAAAGAACGCTGCATGAAATTAGAAGATTTAATCTCTGGAATTTCTCTTCTTCTATTGTACATTGTAAGTGAATATCCTTTTTCTTTGGCATCACTTACGAGTCCGTCAATAAATGTCTTGATAGTCGGATAGCTTGCAAAATATCTTTCAATATATTCTTTAGCTTCTTTTCTTGAAATACTAAGATCCTGACTTAATCCAAATGAACTCATTCCATAGATAATGCCGAAATTAACTGCCTTGGCATTTCTTCTCTGTTCATCAGTAACCTCATCGAGCGGTACGCCAAAGACCTGTGCCGCCGTTGCTCTGTGGATATCTGCTGATGAATTATACGCCTCAATGAGCTTCTCATCCCCTGACATATGAGCAAGAATTCTTAACTCTATCTGAGAGTAGTCGGCATCCAAGAATACAAAGCCATTCTTTGGAACAAATACCTTTCTTATAGCCTTACCCATCTCCATTCTTATAGGAATATTCTGAAGATTAGGCTCTGTACTGCTTATTCTTCCAGTAGCAGTTATTGTCTGGTTAAATGTACCATGAATTCTTCCATCTTCTGATATATACTGTGTAAGACCGTCAGCATAAGTTGATTTAAGCTTTGATAACTGTCTGTATTCAAGAATCTTACTTACAACCGGATAATCAGGTGCAAGCTTTTCAAGTACATCTGCGGCTGTTGAATAGCCACTCTTTGTCTTCTTTCCGTTAGGCATTCCAAGCTTTTCAAAAAGTATTACACCAAGCTGCTTTGGTGAATTGATATTGAACTCTTCGCCTGCTGCTTCATATATCTCTTTCTCAAGAACCAAAATCTTAGTGCCAAGTACCTTAGAATAATCAACAAGTGCCTTTTTATCAACACTTATGCCCTGCTGCTGCATATCAAAAAGAACAAATATAAGAGGCATTTCTATAGTTTCAAAAAGCTCATACATATTCTCACTCTTTAACTGTTCTGTAATTTTATCAGCACATTTGTAATAAGCATATGATGAAAGACATGCATACTTAATAAGATTGTCTTCCGCTTCATTTACTGCCTTATTAATTGACAATTTACCCAGAAGTTCTGTTTTTGAAGGATATGTTAATGATAAAAACTCTCTTCCAAGACTTTCATAATCATAACTTTCGTTACTTGGATGAAGCAGATATGCCGCAATTGCAGTATCAATAAATGCTTTTTCTGAAACAAGCGGATAGCCATTTATCTTGTCTTTTTCAAATATATCAAGATAATCTTTAATATTGGCAGATGCTATATTTCTGTTAGAAGCCACGCTTACAACATCTGACAGACGGTCTGCAAGATAACTCTCTGTAACAAAGCCCGATACCGGAATATAATATATTTCTGTATCTGATAGTGTTATTCCAACTGCAGTCAGTTCACTTTCTCTTACAATAGAAAGTCCGATTTTTTCAATTCCACCTGCTATATCCATTGCTTTGTTAAATACATTTTCAACCTCAGCAAAATCAGATATCTTCTTGAAATATTCATAACATTCAGGATCTTTAGCAATTATATCTGTATTCTCAAACTTCTTTAGCATATTTTTAAAATTATACTTCTTAAAAAGTTCATATGAATTCTCATTAAAGAAATCACCTGCTTTAGAATCTTCAACTTTATAATCAATCGGAACATCGATTTTAATCTCTGACAAGAATCTGCTCATCTTAATCTGCTCGATATTCTCAGTTATTGATGTTTTTGCTTTAGGCGGCTTCAACTCGCAAAGATGTTCAAAAACATTATCAAGACTATGATATTCCCGAATAATGGCAGACGCTGTCTTAGGTCCTATCCCCGGTGCTCCCGGTATATTATCAGATGTATCCCCCATAAGGGCTTTAACATCTATAAATTCATGAGGAGTAACTCCATACAGATTAAATACATCTGATGGATAATAATCTTCAACCTCTGTTACACCTTTCTTTGTCTTTGGTATTCTTATCTTAATATGCTCATCTGCCAGCTGAAGCAAATCTCTGTCACCTGAAACAATTGATACATCTATTCCTTTCGCAGCACTTTCCTTCGCAATTGTACCTAGAATATCATCTGCTTCGTATCCCTCCTGCTCGACAACTGTAATATTCATTGCTTTAAGCAGCTCCTTCATAAGAGGAACCTGCTGCTTTAGTTCTGGCTGCATAGGCTTTCTTGTCCCTTTATATCCATCAAATGCCTTATGTCTGAATGTCGGTGCAGATAAATCAAATGCAACCGTAATATAGTCGGGCTTTTCTTCATCAAGAAATTTAAATAAAATATTAAGAAAGCCATACATAGCATTGGTATGTATGCCTTCTGCATTAGTAAGGTCAGGAACTCCGTAAAATGCCCTATTTAATATGCTGTGTCCATCTATTAATATAAGTTTTTCACCCATAACAATCTCCCATCTTTAAAAGAATTTAATAATGATAAGAAGCAATGCTGTAAGAACCATAACTGTAGAAACAAAAATATATCTTACCCTGGTAAAATGAGTCCATTGTCTTAAAAACAAACATTTAGCCTCACTGTCCTTAAGCTTCTGCTCAACCAGCCCTGTAAAATCAAATGCATCTAAATATGCACTATATCTGCTGTTCTCTGTTCTTTTCTCACTATCATCTTCTAATCCATATAAAATTATATAATATATCTCCATCTCTTCACGACAGTCTGCACAGTTAAGAATATGATTGGTAAATGCTTCTTCATCTTTAAGTGACAGATTGCCATGTTCAAAGCTTTCTATCCTGCTCTGGATTTCCTTACAGTTATCCATAAACGCCTCCATAAAAGGATTATAATACAATAATAAAATAATATTCGAAATTTATTATGTACGCAAGTATTCTTTACTTGATTTTTAAGATTTATTATGATAAACTATCAAAGTCGCGCAGGTGTGGCGGAATGGCAGACGCAGCAGACTCAAAATCTGCCGGTGGTAACATCGTGCGGGTTCAAGTCCCGCCACCTGCATTAAAAAAGGAAGTTGCTTTTATCGCAGCTTCCTTTTTCTTTTATAGAAAATCACCGTTAAATACAAAACTGTCACTTAATTAAAGTGAATTATAAAGTTCTTCATACTTTCTAGCTGAACTGTTCCATGAGAAGTCTGTCTTCATTCCCCTGTCAACAATCTTATTCCACTCTCTCTTATGATTGTAATATACATCCTTAGCATAATTAACAATACCAAGCATCTCATGTGCATTATAATTAGCAAAAGAAAATCCTGTTCCCTTACCTTCATATTCGTTATATGGCTCTACAGTATCCTTAAGGCCACCTGTTTCTCTTACTATAGGAACTGTTCCATATCTAAGGCTCATTAGCTGAGAAAGACCGCAAGGTTCGAATAATGACGGCATAAGGAATGCATCACAGGCTGCATATACCTTATGTGACATATCTTCTGAATAATATATATTAGCTGATACTCTGTCATTATATTTCCAGTCATAATGTCTGAACATATTCTCATATCTCTCTTCACCGGTACCAAGAACAACAAACTGTACATCTTCTGCACAAAGCTGATCCATAACATATGCTACAAGATCAAGTCCCTTCTGATCTGTAAGTCTCGATACAAGCCCAATCATAAACTTACCCTTATCCTCTGTGAGTCCAAGTTCCTTCTGAAGTGCAACCTTGTTCTTCCACTTTTCTTTTCTAAAGGTTACCTGATTATAGTTGTTGTAAATTCTCTTATCTGTCTCTGGGTTATATTCATCATAATCAATACCATTAACAATACCAGATAAAACATTAGATCTTGCTCTCATAAGGCCATCAAGATTCTCACCATAAAACGGTGTCTTTATCTCTTCTGCATAAGTTTCACTTACAGTTGTAACCCTGTCAGCATATACAATACCACCTTTTAAGTAATTAGCATCATCATAGGCTTCAAGCTTATCTGATGTAAAATATTCATCTGGAAGTCCTGTAATATCCTTAACTTTCTTAAGATCCCATATACCCTGGAACTTAAGATTATGTATAGTCATAATAGACTTGATACCCTGATAAAACTCTCCCTGAGAGAATCTTTCCTTAAGATATACAGGAATAAGACCTGTCTGCCAGTCATTACAATGAATTATGTCTGGTCTGAAGCCAAGCACAGGAAGAGCTGAAAGTGCAGCCTTGCTAAAGAATGCAAACTTCTCAATATCCTCATGAATCCAGCTGTATGGCTTATTACCACCAAAATAGAATTCATTATCAATAAAGTAAAATGTCACACCATTCCACTCTAATTCAAAAACACCTACATACTGTGTTCTCCATGCAAGATCTATGTAAAAATGTGTCTTATAAACCATCTTTTCACGATACTCCCAAGGTATACATGTATACTTAGGTATCATTACCCTTACATCAAACTTAGTCTTGTCAAAATACTTAGGAAGTGAACCTGCAACGTCAGCAAGTCCGCCTGTCTTAATAAATGGTACAGCTTCTGATGCAATCAACAATACATTTTTCATACATTAGTCCTCATTTCTTCTTAATTATAATCCCATACTCTTCATGCATTTATAAAAAAATAAGTGCAGTCCTTGTAAAACTGCACTCATTATATCACATATATTATAATATTACCAGTAACGTCTTATAGCAATTACACTCATACCTATTGAATTAACACCAACAAGCCTTACTGAACCGCCTGGAACATTAGCATGAATCATCTGTCCCCCACCTACATATAATCCAACATGTCCCGGATAACATATAACATCGCCAGGCTGTGCATTGGCAAGTCCGTTAACCGCTGTACCACCATATGCCTGGGCACTTGATGATCTTGAAATACTAATTCCATACTGTCTGAACAGATAAGAAGTAAATCCTGAGCAGTCAAAACCTGATGGTGAACTTCCACCGCTTACATATGGAACTCCAAGAAGTGAATACGCAAGTGAAACAACACCACTTGCTACAGATGAATCACCCTTTGCCGGTGTAACTGTTGTGTTAATCTGCTGGTTCTGTTTTGCCGCTGCTGCCTGACGTTCCTGTTCTCTCTTAGCCGCAACTTCTGCCGCTTTCTTAACAGCTGATTCAAGCTGGCTGTTTACATCATCAGCCTTAGCCTGTGTTTCCTGAATAGTACTATAAAGCAATGCCTGTTTCTCAGTAAGCTGTGTCTGTGCTTCATCAAGTTCCTGCTTATCACTTTCAAGTTTTTCCTTGAGTTCCTTAATTTCACTAGCTGTCTGAGCCATTTCATCAAGCTTGTTTCTGTCATAATTATAAACTTCCTGCATATACACTGCTTTATTAAGCATTGTACTCATGTCTGATGAAGTAAGGAAAACTTCAGCTAATGATACAGACTGGTCTTCATACATATACTTGATACGAAGCTTCATATCCTCATATTGCGCTGACTGAATCTTCTCTGCCTCTTCAAGTTTTACATTAGCTGCATCTATTTCATCAGATTTATTAGCCATCTTAAGTTCCAGATCATCCATCTGTTGTAACAGATAAGCCCACTGATCCTGAAGATTATCCAATTCCTGTTGTGTCTGTTGCTTCTGCTGCTTTAACTTATCAACGTCATCTGCAAATACAGCAAATACTGTGGATACAGTTAATGTAGATGATAATAACACGGCTGCAAAACCTTTAAATATTCTCTTACGCATATATAACCTCAACTAAAATAATTATTACAAAATTGTTAAAAATCGTTTACGATTTTGTAATTATAATATAAACGCTGCTATTTATCAAGGCTTTACAATTAAATATACATGAAAAATATGTGAACATTTTTATATTAAATATTATCTAATATTGTACTGCAGACGGATTTTATCCGAAATCAATGCGATGAATTCTGAATTAGTTGGCTTTCCTTTTCCACAGTTAATAGTATACCCAAACAGATCATTCAGTGTATCTGTATTACCACGATTCCATGCAACTTCAATTGCATGTCTTATAGCTCTTTCTACCCTGCTGGGTGTAGTTTCGTATTTTCTTGCAATAGTTGGATAAAGTACTTTTGTAACACTGTTTATAATTTCTGCATCCTTTACTGATAAAGTAATTGAATCCCTAAGATACTGATAGCCTTTAATATGTGCCGGAATCCCGATATCATGAATTATATTTGTTATATCTGTCTCAAGATTTCTGTCTGTAATAGAAACCGGTTCTCTTGGCACTGTTTTTACACTTACTTTGTCATGCTGATTTCTTATGTATCGTATTCTGTTAACCAGCACCTCATTGTCAAATGGTTTCATTATGTAATATGCTGCTCCCATATTAAATGCATCCTCAGTTACACTGTCTCTGCCTATAGCGCTTATTACAATAAAGTCTGGCTTTGAATCTAACGTTTTGTCTGCCCTTACTTTTTCCATAACAGTAATTCCATCTATCCCAGGCATTATAAGATCAAGTAAAACAACATCCGGCTGGCTCTCATGAATCATTTTCACGGTATCTGCACCATTATCAGCCGTTCCAACAATTCTCATGTCATCTTCCTCATCAATTACACTCCTTAATGCCTCCAGAATACTCTGATTATCATCTGCGATAGCTATTTTAGTCCTCTCCATATATTCAAGCCCTTTCATAATGTGAAAATTAAATAATCCGACATTTTTCAACTTCACAATAGTTAGTATAGTTTTTACAGCAGCAGTCTGCAAGCACTTTTTATCGCAAGATATCTCAGCATTCGACAAAATTCGACACAGTTTTTGTTTATTAAATCAAACCATCAATAATAATGAATAAAATAATCAGAGGCAGGATATATTTAAGATAAAACTTAAAAATCTTAGGCATGCCGATACCCTTTCCTGTATTAACTTCATTCATATAATTATCATATCCCCAGCCAAGCTTAGTCGTACAGAATAGAAGTATAACAAGGCTTCCTATAGGAAGAATAAGACTGCTTACAAGAAAATCTTCCAAATCAAGCACATTAGTTCCAGCGCCAAGCGGTGTAAATCCGCTTAATACATTGAACCCAAGAATGCATGGGATACTCATGATAATTATAATAAACAGGTTAATTACACCTGCTTTCTTACGGTTCCATCCAAAAGCTTCCATATTGCATGCAATAATGTTCTCCAGAACAGCAATAACTGTGGATAATGCCGCAAATGTCATAAAAAGGAAAAACATTGCGCCCCAGAATCTTCCACCTGACATATGTTCGAACACCTTTGGAAGTGTGACAAATATAAGGCTTGGACCACTGTCTGTTGGTATATTATATGACATACATGCTGGAAATATGATAACTCCTGACATAATTGCAACAAATGTGTCAAGTAATGTAATCTGTATTCCCTCTCCTACAAGTGCTCGTTCTTTCCCAATATAGCTTCCAAATATCATCATTGAGCCCATTCCCACACTTAAAGTAAAAAAAGCCTGCCTCATTGCCTCAATAATAATATTTCCAAGACCAACCTCTTTTATCTTATCCATATCAGGAACAAGAAAATATTGCATTCCCTTTCCGGCACCATCAAGCGTAAGACTGTGGATAGCAAGAATAACAATAAGTCCAAGAAGAATAAGCATCATATATTTTGTAATCTTCTCAACACCATTCTGGAGTCCCATACTGCAGACAATAACCGCAATAAGAACTATCACTGCCATCCACACAAACATTATCCATGGATTAGCAGTTACATCAGCAAACATCTGTGAACTGTCTGTGTTTTTTGTAATATCACCAGTTACATACTTAATAAAATATCCTAGCATCCATCCTGAAACAGTAGTATAGAAGAATAAAAGTATATAATTGCCTATCATTCCAAGATATCCATGAATATGCCACTTCTGTCCAGGTCGCTCCAGTTCATGATACGCCCTTATTATGCTGCTTTTAGAAGCTCTTCCCATTGCAAGTTCCATTGATAGTACAGGAATTCCAAACATAAGAAGGAATAACATATATAATAAAACAAATATTCCACCTCCATTATTGCCTGCAACATATGGAAAACGCCATACATTTCCAATTCCGATTGCGCAGCCTGCACTTATAAGTATGAATCCAAGTCTGCTGCCAAATTTCTCTCTTTCCATCGTATTATAATCCTTTTCTTTGTTAGTTTCTTTTAGTCTTTATCAAGCATTCTATCAATAAATATACCATATCCGCAAGTAGAATCATCAACAAATACATGTGTGACCGCCCCAATTATCTTTCCATTCTGAATAATCGGGCTTCCACTCATCCCCTGAACAATTCCATTAGTCAGCTTGAGAAGCTCTCCTGATGTTACTTTAAATGTTATATTCTTAGAATCGCCATACTTTAAATCTGTTATATCAATTTCATAATCATGAAAACTGCCATTGTTATAAAACCTTACATATGCTGTTCCTTTTGAAGCTTCATATGACCCGGCTGCTTTCATCAGTTCAGGTGAATACTCATTATATAAAGAGTACGCATTTTCACCGTATATGCCTTTATCAGTATTACATCTTATACTTCCTATGTTGTCCTCTCTATAATCAATAGTACCAAGAAGCTCTCCCGGCTCTCCATTTTTTCCAGGTACAATAGACAGAATCCTTGTTCTGTATATCATGCCATCTTTTATATCAAGTACCTTCCCTGTTTCGTTATCTGATATTCCATGTCCTAATGCGGCAAATGTGCCATCTTCACACACATAAGTAACAGTTCCAACACCCTGTGTATCATCTTTAACCCAGATTCCAATTTTGTATTCTCCTGCAACATTTTTCACAGGTATAATCTGCTCTTCAATTTCCTGACCATCCCGCCTGACAGTTATGTCCATACTATTTCCCGCCGATTCTGACACCGCCTGTAAAAGCTGTTCTTTCGTATCTGTCTGAGAACCATTAACTTTAATTATATAATCACCTTTATTAATCTTTCCTTTGGCAGGAACAACATTCTGCCCATCATATGTGCATATTGTTTCTGTATTAACAACATATACTCCATTACATTTAAGATATATACCTACCTGAAAACCACCAGAATAAATGTATTTTTCATCGACTACCTCCATATGTGTCCTTGCGACAGAAAGCAGTCCAAAAAGCTTATAATCCACATAATACTGACCGGTATTTCCCGACTGGATTGTAACCTGCTTTCCAAAATCAATATTATCGGCACATATATTATTACTGCTGTCATATACAGTACCAACAACAGGTATGTCCATAGAAAAAACAGCCTTATCCTGCTTATATATATATAGCTTATCTGGAATCTTTTTCTTAATTGAATTACAGTATATATAAGCTCCAAAACCTATGCAAAATGCCAGAACCCCGGCATAAATTAACCCTTTTTTAAAATTCTTCATATCAATCCACCATCCTTCTAAGATTAGTATTGACCAATGAAATACTTTTAAAAAAGGGTATTACTGTAAATTCAGTTAAAATGTATTTAATTATTTTTTGCCGTCTGTGCCATATTCTTAAGTTCTTTTGCATTAGACACAACTGCATCTGTAATACTTGAACCGCCAAGCATTCTTGCTAACTCACCTATACTTTCATCATATGAAAGCTTTGTTATGTTACTTATTGTCCGATTATCTTTAGTAGACTTCTCAATAACATAGTGATTATCAGCCATTGCCGCAATCTGAGGCAGATGGGTAATGCATATTATCTGATGAGTTTTTGAGAGTGTATTTAACTTCTCTGCAACAAGCTGTGCCGTCTTTCCGCTGATTCCTGCATCAATCTCATCAAATATCAGTGTTTTGGATACATCTGTCTCTGCCATTACACTTTTAATAGCAAGCATGATTCTTGACAATTCTCCACCTGATGCAATCTTTGCAAGAGGCTTCATATCTTCACCCGGATTAGTTGATATCATAAACCTGACATTGTCAGTTCCGGTTGAATCAGGATTTTTCTCTTCAAATTCAGCTTCAAATCTTACATCAAGAAAATTAAGCTGTTTTAAGGCATTTATTATATCCTGCGAAAAATTTAGTGCTGTTTTCTTTCTCTGGCTGCTTAAAAGAGAAGCCGCATTCATAAGTTTTTTATAAGCTCTATCATATTCAGCTTTTCTTGCAGCAACAACTTCATCATAATTCTCATATTCAGATAACTTCTGTTTCTTATCATCAAGAACAGATAATATATCTTCAATCGACTTGCCATATTTCATCTTAAGAGAATTAATCATATCAAGTCTTTCTTCAAGTATATTGAATTCAGACTGGTCAAATGTAAAATCATCCATATAAGATGAAAGGTTATGAGCCACATCTGATATAAGATTCTCAATATCAGCCAGAATATCACAGTCATCTTTCAAAGATTCATCATATTCGCTTGCAGCTATCATATTCTTTAATGCAGCTCCTGCCATATCACTAAGATTATTGTCACCTTCTGAAAGCAGCATCGACACCTCAGAAAGATTTCCTGCAATCTTCTGGAAGTTACTCATTCTCCGGTAATCAGCTTCAATCTGTTCATCTTCTCCAGGTTTTAAAGCAGCTGATTCAAGCTCATTGATTTCATATTGAAGAAAAGCCATCTCTTTAATCCTTGATTCATCATCACCAGAAAGACTTTCATATGCTTTTTTGCATATAGTATATTCCTTATAGCATTCTTTATACGAATCAAGAAGTGGATTAATACTGTTATCATAATCATCAATTACAGACAAATGATTACTCTCATCCATAAGAAGCTGGTTATCATGCTGTCCGTGAATATCAATCAGTTCATGTGCAAGAACTCTTGTCTGGGCTGATGTAAAAGACTGTCCGTTAACCTTAATCTGCGAACGATTTGCCATAATTTTCCTCGAAATAACAAGTTCACCATCATCGCATGATATAACCCCCAGTTCTTTGATTCGTTCAATCTTATCTTCTGGTATTGCAAATGTTATCTCTGAAAGTCCATATTCACATCCTGACCTTATAAAATCAGGTGATGTCTTGCTTCCTAATGCAGCATTAATAGAACCAAGAATAATAGATTTACCTGCACCGGTTTCACCAGAAAGTATATTAAGTCCTTCATCAAAATCAATATTCTCTTCTTCTATAAGTGCAAGATTCTTAACATGTAAATTAACTAACATATCCTGCCTTTCAATTCTGTCTATTAATTGTTCTTAATAAGTTTCTTAATCTTGTTCATAACAAGCAAAGTATCATTAACTGTCCTTACTGCACACATGATAGTATCATCTCCTGCAATAGAACCTACAATCTCATTCCATTCCAGTGCATCTATTGCTGCACATACAGCCATTGCCATTCCAGGTGCAGTCTTAATTACAAGAATATTCTGTGCCATATCCATTGATACAAAGCCTTCTTTAAGAACCGTTAAAAATTTATCACTTGCAACAGGTTTGTCCTTTGAAAGTGTTGCATACCTTGTTCTCTTACCATCCACAGAAACTTTTGACAGATTAAGTTCTCTTATATCTCTTGAAACAGTAGCCTGCGTAACATTATAGCCTTCATCGTTCAGAATCTTTGCCAGCTCCTCCTGTGTTCCAACTTCGTATCTGTCAATTACTTCTAATATCTTTTTATGTCTGTCTGTTTTCATAATTATCCCCAACTACATTTTGTTCCTTATTCTCTCTAAGAATGAAATTCTGCTTGTCTTGACAAATCTTGATATACGCTCTGACTGCGTAATAACAATTCTGTCTCCCGTTACAACTTCACAGAAGCTTTCTCCATCAAATGTGGCAACTCTTGCGCTGTCATTCTTAAGAGAACCCGTCATTCTTCCTGATGAGCTTTTATTATCCTTCATCTCAATCATAATCTCATCATCGGCAGCAAATATAATACTTCTCTGATTAAGTGAATGCGGACATATAGGTGTCACCATTATAAGTCTTGCTGTCGGCTGTATTATAGGTCCTCCTGCTGACAGACTGTACGCTGTCGATCCTGTTGCGGTCGAAACAATTACCCCGTCAGCCGAATATGTATTAAGATACTCGCCATTGACATATATATCAAAATCAATAATTCTTAAAGCACCATTTCTGTTAATTACAACATCATTAAGTGCCATATCAGAAAAAATGCGTTCTTCACCGCGATATATACATCCATCAAGCATCATGCGTCTGTCAATCTCATAATCGTCTCTAAGAAGACTCTCTAATGTCTCCTCAAAGCTTGACATATCTGTGTCTGTAAGATAACCAAGAGTTCCGATGTTAACGCCTATAAAAGGAATATCCTTCTCAGACAACTCCCTTGATGCCTGAATAAGTGTACCGTCACCTCCAAGAACAATAACACATTCAGTATTATCAGGAACCAGTCTTACATCACTGTATGAACCTGTTTTATTAAATGCCTGTTCCTGTTCTATCTGGCATACACATTCAGCTCCTTTTGAGCGTAAAAAATGTGCGATCTTTCTTGTATTAACACCATCAGGATCTTTAAACCTGTTAGTAACAATATAAAAATATTTCATGCTGAACCTCATTTAGTATACGAAAAGAATTAAATATATATTACAATACTTCGTGAGCTTTTTCAACTACATTTTCTACAATAAATGGAATTTCCTTTATCTGTGGTTCTGCAATTTTCTGCAAATGCAGCAGATACTCAATATTCCCCTCAGGTCCCTTAACAGGACTGAACTCAAGATTAAGGATTTCAAATCCTATTGACATTGCATAATCAATAACCTTATTGATTACTTCTATATGCACATCTTTATCTCTTACAACGCCATGCTTTCCTACCTTCTCACGTCCTGCCTCAAACTGTGGCTTGATAAGACACACTATCTGGCCATCATCTGTAAGAAGATTTCTTACTGGAGTAAGTACCTTAGTAAGTGAGATAAATGATACATCTATACTTGAAAACTGTATTCTGTCCGCAACATCATCAGGGGTTACATAACGGATATTAGTTTTCTCCATGCATACAACTCTCTCATCATTTCGTAACTTCCAGTCAAGCTGTCCATGTCCTACATCGACAGCATAAACTTTAATTGCGCCGTTCTGAAGCATGCAATCAGTGAATCCACCCGTTGATGAACCTACATCCATACATATCTTGCCTTCAAGCGTCACATCAAAATTCTGCATAGCTTTCTCAAGCTTAAGACCACCACGGCTAACATACTTAAGAGTTGTTCCGCGAACCTCTATCACTGCAGTGTCAGGAAATGACTGACCTGCCTTGTCTTCCTTCTGCCCGTCAACATATACATTGCCAGACATAATAATAGCTTTTGCCTTCTCTCTTGAAGTCGCAAGCCCTTTATTAACTAATAAAACATCTAATCTTTCTTTACTCATTTCTCTTATCCTTATTCAATACATTTGCCCATCTGTTAAGCACCTTCGCAATAATACTGTCTCTGTCAACACCTGATTCCCGTCGCAGAATATCAACATTGCCATGTTCAACATAATCATCTGGCAGAGCAATATTAAGTACATCTATATCATTACATGTATCATCATAATATTGACAGACCGCTTCACCAAAGCCACCTGACAAAACATTTTCTTCCATAGTAACTATAAGTCTGTGAGACTCTGATAATCTGTCCAACATATCGGTATCAACCGGCTTAATAAAACGCTCATTGACAATTGTTATATTATAACCCTTTTCTTTAAGCTTTTCTCTGACTGCCTGTGCCGTAATAAGCATATTGCCTGCTGCAACAAGTGCAATGTCAGACTCTTCAATAATCATCTCGGCTTTTCCGTACCGGATTGGTGCATTATACTCTTCAAGACCATCATACGCCTGACCTCTTGGATATCTTATTGCAATCGGAGAATTAAAGTTAAGCAGAGCGAATTCAAGCATTGCTGAAAGTTCACTGCCATTCTTAGGTGCCATAACAGTCATGTTTGGAATTGAAGTCAGAAATGAAAGGTCGAATATACCCTGATGTGTCTCACCATCACTTCCAACAAGCCCTGCCCTGTCAATTGCAAATACCACATGAAGATGCTGGATACATACATCGTGAAGTATCTGGTCATATGCTCTCTGTAAAAATGAAGAATACACAGCAAATACAGGTTTAAGACCACCTGCTGCCATTCCAGCCGAAAACGTAACAGCATGCTCTTCTGCGATTCCGACATCAAAAAATCTGTCAGGAAACCACTTGGAGAATTTATTAAGTCCTGTTCCATCAGGCATTGCTGCAGTAACTGCAACAATTGACTTATCCTTTTTGGCAAGCTGGCATATTTTTTCCGAAAATACATCAGAATAAGTCGGCTTATCAGATGATTTCAATTCTTTTCCTGTTACAATATCAAATGGTCCTATTCCATGAAACTTAGCCGGATTACGCTCTGCAGGCTTATATCCATGTCCTTTATGTGTTACAACATGGATGATAACTGCACCGTTAATTCGTTTAGCAACATGAAACACCTTAATAAGCTTCTCAATATCATGTCCATTAACCGGGCCAAGATAAGATATTCCCATACATTCAAACATTTGTCCTGGAAGTATTATCTGCTTAAGATTACTCTTGGTTTTCTTGATTCTTTCTACAATATGGTCTCCACCCGGAAGCTTATACAGAGTATTAGTCACATTTTCCTTAAGGTCATAATATGAATCTGATGACCTTATATTACTAAGCATATGTGGTACACCGCCAACATTCTTGGCTATTGACATAGTATTATCATTTAACACAATAATAAAATTAGTCTTAAGTGAAGAAGCATTATTAAGTGCCTCATAGGCCATTCCACCTGTAAGTGCACCATCACCTATAACAGATACGACACTGTAATGTTCATTCTTTAAATCCCTTGCTTTAACAAGTCCTAATCCCGCGGATATTGATGTTGAGCTGTGTCCTGTATCAAATGCATCAAAATGGCTTTCATTTCTTTTAGGGAAACCACTCATTCCGCCAAACTTTCTTAACTGGTCAAACTGATTCTTTCTTCCGGTAAGAATCTTATGCGTATAAGACTGATGTCCTACATCCCATATCAGCTTATCCTGTGGAAGATTAAAAGCCAGATGGAGTGCCATCGTAAGCTCTACAACACCAAGATTAGATGCAAGATGTCCACCTGTCTTACTAATCTTTTCTATAAGAAATCTCCGGATTTCATCTGCAAGCTGATTATATTCAATTGGAGATAATTGTTTTATATCATTTGGTTTATTTATCTTTTCAAGAATCATAACACACCTGCTTTATTTGTTTCTGTGTATAAGGTTAAGAACAATTTCCTCTAAAAATTCATTCTTTCCCACGCTCTTAATTATATCTAAAGCTTCATCAGACATAGATTGTACATCTGCCTCAGCTTTTTCCATTCCGTATAAAGTAACATATGTTGTTTTATTATTCTTTTCATCAGAAAATACAGGTTTACCAAGTTCCTGAAGCGAACTTGTCACATCAAGTATATCATCCCTTATCTGGAATGCAAATCCTATAAGTGATGCTGCCCTGCATAACCTGTCAGCCGATTTCTCATCACAGCCTGCAAGATATGCTCCTGCAAGAAATGCAGCTTCAATCAATGCTCCCGTCTTTAATCTGAATATAAAATCAAGCTGTTCATCAGATAATGCCTTTCCAGTAAGTTCAACATCAACAGCCTGTCCACCGACCATTCCTTTTATTCCGGCTTTTCTTGCAATAACTTCCATTGCTTTAGCTTTCGCCGTCATATCTCCTTCACCTGATATAAGTGCTTCAGCCATAATCTCATATGCCAGATTAAGAAGTCCGTCTCCTGCAAGTATTCCGAAATCTTCACCAAATACTTTATGTGTTGTAAGTCTTCCTCTTCTGTAATCATCGTTATCCATTGCCGGAAGATCATCATGTACAAGAGAATATGAATGAATACATTCCAAAGCAGCCATAAATGGATAGACAACCTGACAGTCATCACCTCCACACAGCTTATACACCTCAAGCATAAGCATTGGTCTTACTCTTTTGCCACCTGCATTGACGCTGTAATTCATAGCTTCTCTTATTTTTTTATCAAGTCCTGTCTCATCAGGAAGATATCTTGATATTAAATCATTAATAAATTCTACTTCCTGTTCCAATTCATTCTTAAAATCACTCATCGTCCTGTTCTCCATCATCATTCAAAACTATGATTTGTTTCTCAACCTTGTCAAGCTGGTTATTACAGCTTTCGACAAGCTTCATCCCCTCCTGATACATTTTAAATGATGCATCAAGTGTTGTGTCTGATTTTTCCATCTGTGCAATTATTTCTTCAAGTCTTTCAAATGACTGTTCTAATGTTTTTGCCATGCTTCCCCTACCTCAATAACCTTAGATCTGATGCTTCCATCTTTAAGATAAACTGTAATCTCGTCATCTGACGACACCTGCCCGGCTGATACAATTCTATTACCTTCAGAATTCTCAATATAACCATAGCCCATATCAAGCTTTCTTAAAGGACTTAAGCCATCAAGTTTCGAAGCATACAGACGAAGTCTGTTTCTATTTTCAGCCGCACATCTTTTTATTAACATGTTCAGCTTATCTTCCATATTCATAAGCCGCTGCCTTTTATCATATATCTGATTGACAGGGTTAAGATATTCCATCTGTAGCTTTAATCTTTCCAGATAGTCTCTTTTTGCAGACAACGAATACATCATCTGCTGCTTTAATCGTCTTTCATATTCATATATCCTGTTCTCAACAGCCGCTACCTCTGTAACAGCAAGCTCTGCCGCAGCAGAAGGTGTGGGTGCTCTCATATCAGCTACAAAATCAGTGAGTGTAAAATCTGTCTCATGTCCTACTGCTGATATTACTGGTGTTGAAGCGTTAAACACAGCCTCTACAACCTCAGGTTCATTAAAAGCCCATAAATCTTCTATTGAACCGCCGCCTCGTCCTACTATAATACAGTCAAGCCCCATCTTATCAAGTCTGGTAATTCCGCTTACAATTGACTGCTTTGCATGTTCTCCCTGAACATATGCAGGATAAAGTACAATCTGGATATAAGGGTTACGCCTTTTGGAAATGTTCATAATATCCTGAACTGCTGCACCTGTCTTAGATGTAACAACACCTAATTTTTTCGTAAATGCAGGAAGTGGTCTTTTATATTCTTTAGCAAAATATCCCATATCCTCATAATATTGTTTTAGCTGTTCAAACTTCTGGTACAGTTCTCCAATACCTTCCTGCTGCACAGTATTAGCATATAACTGGTATTTACCCGCTGCATCAAACACATCAACTCTTCCTGATACAACAACTGACATTCCATCCTTTAACTTAAATGCAAGCTTTGCTGCCTGACTTGCAAACATAATGACAGAAAGTGCCGCATCAGCGTCCTTTAAAGTAAAATAAATATGACCGGAGGTATGATACTTGCAATTAGATATCTCCCCCTTAACAGAAACCGAGTTAAGCAGAAAATCCTGCTTAAACATATTCTTAATATAGGAATTCACCTGCTTTACAGTATATACTCCAGCCATATATCCTCTCTTTACATGCAAAAACTGCATTACTCTTTAATTAACTTGCCTAATACACCATTAACAAAAGCTGCTGTGCTGTCAGCCGAGCCATACTTCTTGGCAAGCTCAACAGCTTCATTGAGTGCTACATTAGTAGGAATATCCTCATCATAAAGCATCTCATACACAGCAAGTCTCATAATAGAAAGCTCTGTCTTTCCTAGACGGCTTGTTGGCCATCCCTCAGATACAGAATCGATTTTCTCATCAAGCTCAGGTATAAGCTCTGCTATTGCTAATGTCTTATCCTTGATGTAATTATATTCTTCTTCCTTAAGATGTGAAGCATCTACCATATCTGCATCTGCAAAATACAGATTAATCTGCTCTTCATACTCATCTTTGTTATCGATAAAAGGAGCTCTGAATAATAACTTAAAAATATGCTCCCTCATTGTAGATCTTGTCATCTTTTAACTCCTGAATTTAATTTTCTACATTAACACTGGCAACCTTAATGTTGACCTCTGTAACTGAAAGTCCTGTCATTGTCTCTATTGCAGACTTAACCTTATCCTGAACCTTAGCTGAAACAGCTGGTATCTGTGTTCCATACTTAAGATTAAGTGTTATATCTACAAGGACACTTGACTCTTCAACTGTTACCTTAACACCCTTAGAAAGATTCTTCATTCCAAGCTTGCTTACGATTTCACTAGTGATATTACCGCCAAGGCTGTCAACACCTTCAACCTCTGTAGCAGCAAGACCAGCAATAATAGCTACAACTTCATCAGCCACCTTAACTTCGCCAATATTAACATTCTCATGTATAGAATAAGTTGTACCTCTATCTTCAAACTCTTTTGTCATAACCGTCCTCCATATATTCATATTTAACTCAAAGTTAAAAAGATTATAACATAAACACTAATTATTGCAAATATTTATTGTTATCTTATCCGCAGCAAAGCCAGTTTTTCTTTTAATTATATCTTCAATCTGTGCTTTATCTGTATCTGAAAGCTCTGATACATTAATAACAGCATCCACATTGGTATCAGATACTGTAACTACCGATGAATCAAAGCCTTTAGCTGATAACAAAAGTTCTATTGCCGTTTCTTTATCAGCATTGTTCTCAAGCTTTGCAAGCTGTTCAACTGCTGCTTTCTTAGCATCCTCTGCAATACCTGCATCATCAGCTATGCTTTTCAGATTCTCTATGCTTGAAGCTCTGACCTGTTCCCTGTTTAACTTAGCAGCTGCAACAGCCTCTGACTTAACTCCTGCTGATGTAAGTATAACAGTTCCCGGCTCATCTGTAAAATCTGTGTCAGCAGCCTCAGCCTCATTACTATCTGTTGACACATTGTCAGCTACAACCGCAGCTGCCTTTTCTTTATCTTTAACTTTAATTATATTATCAAGGTCACCCGCATAATTAATATACCCGGCAGCAGCTATCATTATAGCAAGTGCCGTAATTATAATATGATTCTTTTTTACTCTTTTCAAAACTGCCTCCAAAAAAATTATTCCGACATTTTCATCACTTTAATTTTATGTACAGGAACACCTAAAAGGCCATTTATCGCATCTGTGATATAAGCAACCAGATTTTTATCATCACCTCCCTCACACACTACTAATACACCTGTAACCTCTTTTGTATCATTTGTTTTTACCAAGACCTTTACTTTGCCTACTCCATCTGTATTTTCAAGCATCTGCTGTAGTTCTTCGCCAAGATTTTTCTCATAATCTTCTGACCCTGTGGATATAACCGGACCTGTTGTATAACTTTTTGCAGATGAACTTTTAGTTGGCATTGCAATCACCATCATAAGTATCCCTGCCAGTATTACTATAAATATTTTGTCTTTCCTTGTTTTATTCAGTAATCCTGTAAAAAATGCTTCATTTTTACCACCATTATCCACTTTCGCCTGCCTCCCTGATATCTATCTGTTCTACAGATATTTCATACCTGCCAGCTATATCTGTTCTTAATCTGTCAATATTATCATTGCCTGCAATATTGTTTTCTTTAACATATACATTTATCATACTGACCGCCGTCATGTCTGATGTGAAGCTGCATTTTACAGAAACAGTTTCCAGACCGTAAGAAGCTGCAGTGCTATTGATATCTTCACTTATAATTTTTTCAGCCATTTTCTTGTCTGAAGTATTATATAAAGCCTGTGAGACATTATCGTTCTCCTTAGAATATGTTTTAAATCCATTACTTATACCATCCGTAATCTCACTTATATCTGCATTCTTAATATTAAGCAGCGGAATTATTATCGCCATTACAAGTATCAGTTTCATTACAAATGCTATGAATTCCTTATACTTTGGTGGCACAAGCTTTAATGCAATCTCTCCTGTAATTTCAAGAATAAATATTGTTTTAAACCAGTTAATAATACCTGTCATTGCACATTACCACATTTAAACATATAGATTAATATTAGTTGCAAAGCATATAATTGCCATTGTTAGGCACATAAGAACAACTGTGACAGCAATCATATATATCATATTTTCAAGACTTCCTGACAGAACAAGAACAGCTTTGACTATACGGCTGTCTGCCACAGGTTCTAATACTGCTCCAAGAATCTGATATAACAATGCCATGACAACAAGCTTAAGAAGAGGAATTCCTATTATTACAGCCATAACAATAACCGCAGCCACACCAATAGAATTCTTGACAAGCACAGCAGACCCTGCAATTGTCTTAGATACAGTCTGTGCACTGTTTCCAATGCCAGGAATCATAGAAACAGCTTTGAATAAAACGGACATTTTAAGTGAATCGCTTAATGGAAGTATCAGACTTTTTATTCCGTTAAGTCCCAGAAAAAACATAAGCATTCCTTTTACTGACAATTTTATAATCTTTGTTATAAGCTGGCACATTTTGTTAAACTTATCTTTTTCACTGAATGTATCAAACATGCCTAATATCATATATACATAATTGCATCTCATAAGAACATTTTTCACAAGGACATTAACTATGTACATAAGAAAAAGAATTATCTCATAATATGCTGCAGCACTTGATGCCCCACACGAATATGCAACTGCCGGAAAAAACACCGGGCAGAGTGCCTTATATATATCAACCGACATCTGAACACATTCATAGCCTGTCCTTGCTGCATTAATAAACACCGCAACTATCAGCGTCATAAGAATGAATGATATAAAAAGCATCGCTGAATCAGATGCATTTTTATCAAGCACAGTAAGAAACATTGCGCATATAGATAAAAGTAATATCTGTATCAGAACTGTTCTGTTAGAAATAATTGCCTCGGTAACTGTTTCGGTAAAGTTAAAGCCTATATCCGTATCCGAACTGGCAACCGACCTGACAAGTTCTTTAAAAGATGTCCCCTTCCAGCCATAATCATCAAGCGTACTGTCTATGCCACTGTAATCAGCTTCATCTATCAGTGAATCATAATTAACTGTATCCTCATCCTGTGCATATATATATGTTTTCTGTATGATGAGCGCCGCCAGAAACGCTATCATAAAGGCAATTATTTTCTTAGTCAGACAATCCCCTCTGAAACCATTTCAAAAAGAGTTACTATAACCGGTATGCATAAACCCGCAACAGAAATCCTGGCGTATATTTCCATAGCTGACGCAAGTGCTGCAAATCCATTTTCTTTACATATATTTGATGATATTTCTGTTACATACGATATACCTATAACTTTGACTATCAGCTTTATATATTCCTGATTAATACCGGCAGTAAACATATTGATTCTTGTGTACACGGATATAAGCCCGTTAAATACAAGCATTGCTGTTCCTACACACAGAACAACTGACACAAAAGTCCCCATTGAAGAGCCTGTACTTTTCAAAACCAGAGCAAGAATCACACCTGTAACTGCACACACCGAAAGCGACAACACATTAATATGTACCACCCCCTATCACAATTCAAAAAGCTTTTTCATGGTAGTAAACAATTCAAGTATATAAGGTAATATCCAGTATATGACAATAAGAAGCCCTGCCAGTGCAGTAAGCGCTGCCTGGTCATCTCTTCCATTATGCTTTAATATCTGGTTAAGTATTGAAACAACTATGCCTACCGCTGCAATTTTGAATATTATGCTTACCTCCATACTTCACCTCCGATTCATATAAGTACAATCACAAGTATAAGTCCTGCTGATATTCCTGTAACGATATAAGCCTTCATCTTTCCTGCTGCATTAGTCTTAACCACATCAAGTTCCTCATTAAGTTCACACACAACAGATTGTATGTGTTTTAACTGACTGTCCTTGTCAATAAATGTGCTTATAGAGCCTGCCTCTTTTATAATCTCCAGCTGTCTTTTGCCAAGTATTCCTGCAAATGCTTTATCAGCAGCCTCATTCCATATCAATGCAAATGTGTCAATGTCCGATTTATTCAATGCTTCATATATGTATCCGGTGAAATTCCTGACATATGAACACATGTCAAAATCTCCAAGGCGTTCAAATATCTGCGTCATATCTATAAGTGAATATCCAATATGATTATTCATAACGGAAAGCATTCTTACCATGTCTTTTAATATTATTATCCTGTTCTTTAATCTCTGGCTGTATGAAAGACCATACATAAAACAGCCTGAAAGTATTAATATCCCGCCTATATATCCAGACATTTTCCTGCCTCCCCACATTTTTCCAATATTACAGCTCTCTTAAATCCATTTTTTCCGAAAAGACCTGCAAGTCTTTCATCTGTATCATATATACCGCTTCCATGTGCAGTTCCTATTACAGCGCAGCCACTTTTAATGCAGTATTTTACAGCTTTAATATCATCTTCCCCACCAATCTCATCCATTGCTACAACCTGAGGACTAAGCGAGCGAACAGCCATATATACTCCCGTAAGTTTATTACAACCATCTAAAACATCTGTCCTGCAGCCAATATCATTACATGGAACTCCGTTTACACATGCCGCTATTTCACATCGTTCGTCAATTAAAACCACATTTTTTCTATATATATCAGATAACTGTCTTATAATGTCTCTAAGCAGTGTTGTTTTTCCAAAGCCCGGCGGTGATATTATAATAGTATGCTTTAACCCGTCTTTTAAAAGCTCATCCATTATATTATCAGCGCAGCCCTTCATCTGTTTAGCAATTCTTATACACATGAATGTCACATGTAAGAAATTCTTTACCTTACCATTCTCCCATATAACCTGTCCGCCAAGTCCTATTCTGTGTCCGCCTTTGATTGTCAGAAATCCATTTGCCATGCAGGATTCATATGCATAAGATGAATAATTAGTTGCTATTGACAGTATCCTTGTTATCATATGTTCATCTACAGGAACCGCACCTCTATGTTCACCATTATCACATATGGCAGCAGGCAGTCTTCCTGTACGCAGACGGATTTCCCTGACATGCTGAAATCCTGCATATATTCCAATATCTTTAATTAATTCATCCGGAAGAATTTTATAGAGTGATTCGTCATACAAAAAAAGCCCCTTCACTATTGTTTTTCACAATATATGAAAGGGCTGTCCGTTTTATTCTACTGACTTTAAAGATTCGACCATAGGAAGCTTCTTTAACTTTCCATACATGGCCAGATTAACTACAACTGAGAAAATCAGTGTGATAAGATATGAATATATATATGTTGTCGGTTTAATAGCATATCCAAACATTATTGCATCCATCTCAACAGTAAGCATTATGTATATGTGAAGAAGTCTTCCTAATAATAGTCCGAACACACCACCGATTAATGTAAGGAATATATTCTCACGGTACACATACATGCCTACCTCCGGGTCAAAGAAACCAAGTACCTTAATAGTTGCAATTTCTCTTCTTCTCTCTGATATATTAACATTTGTAAGATTATATAACACAACGAATGCAAGCAGCCCCGCTGATATTATAAGTACCCATGTTACCAGGTCAAGTGACTGTATCATATTTTCAAATCGTGTAACATTAGCATTAAGGAAACTCACACCCTTAATATAATCTCTTGTAAGATATTCATCGCCCATATAACTTTCAGTTTCGCTTACATCTCCGTTAATCTTTATAAGCACCCTGTTGTTATCAGGAACATTTCCAAAAAGTTCATTATAATATTCTGTACTTATATATACATAATGATTAACATACATTTCTGTAATACCTGATACAACAGCCTCTGTCTGCTTTCCAGCGGATGATGTTACTGTAATCTTATCACCTTTCTTTACCCCTAAATCTTTAGATAGCTTTTCAGTGATAACAACGCCTGAATCCCCAAGAGCCACATCATTATGTTTTCTTCTAGTTCTTAATGTCACATAATCTTTAAATGCATTCTTATCATCAACTATGACATATTCTGCTGTCTGTGTATCTTCACTGCTCTTAACATCATCAGAATAACCACAGTTTAGTAGAAAATCATCAATGTGTACGTCCGCTGACATGTCACTTTCAAGTGTATCCATATCCTCCTGTGTAATCCCATCTGTAAATGTGGCAACACTGTCATAATGTATAAGTTCACCGTACTGGTTATGAATAAGACATTCTATACTGTTCTTAATACCAAAGCCTGCTGTCATAAGTGCCGTACAGCCTGCAATCCCTACAACAGTCATAAGAAATCTCTTCTTATACAGGAACAGATTACGCATAGTAACCTTCATTGTGAATGACATGTGTTTCCATATAAATGTAATATGCTCAAGAAGGATTTTCTTACCGCTCTTAGGTGCTTTCGGACGCATAAGCTCTGATGGAACCTCTTCTAACTCACTGTAGCATGAAAAAAGAGCTGCTATAACTGTTACTAAAACCATGGTTGTAATGGCTATAATTGAAAGAAATATGTGGCTGTCGTACACTATTGGCGGAAGCTGGTATATTATATTCCAAGAATTATATATTACAAGCGGAAACAGTTTAAGACCTATGATACAGCCTGCTATTCCTCCAGTAACCGAAGCAATTAATGCATATGCTATATATTTGAATGCAATCACCTTTTTGCTGTATCCTAGTGCTTTATATGTTCCTATAAGTCCCCTTTCTTCTGCTACCATTCTTGTCATTGTTGTAAGACAGACAAGGGCAGATACAACTATAAAGAATATTGGAAATACCGTGGCAATGGCTTTCATCCTGTCTGCACTGGATTCATAATCTTTAAAAGAATACTGTTCCTGTCTTGTAAGCTCATACCATTTCCAGTCATCGCTGTCACCATATTTAGATTCAAAATCTTCCTTAGCCTGCGTCTCAATGCTGCTAAAATCATAATCAGCAAGTGCTTTCTCATATGCCGGCTGGATATATGGCTCAATAATAGCTGAAACATCCATTCCTACAAAATAATTACTGTACTGTTCTGTAAGTGATTCTACAACATGGTCGTATATAGCCGCTTTGGCAGCCTCTTTTGCCTCATTTACTGAATCTTCATATACATCCTGTATGTCATCTTTTCTTACATTAATTCTGCTCTGTGAAATATTATCTATTCTGTCAGCCGTTTCTTTAACGAGATCTTTATATTCAGTTCCATATGTATCCAATTCCTTTGCTCCATCAACTGTCGCAAATACTTCATTGAAATAATCGGACATGAATTCATCTTCCGTAATATACATAAGATAATTAATCCTGCCGCTTCCAACATTAGTAGTTCCAAGGTCATAAGAAACATAATATGGTGTATATACTGTTCCTACAACCGTATACTCTGAATCTTTAAGACTGTCATTAATATCATCCTGTGTTCCGGATGAAAGCTTGATTGTATCTCCTATAGAAAAATTATCCTTGGTATCTTCATATCTTACAACACATTCACCGCTATTTTCAGGAAGCCGTCCTTCCTTGATTCGTAACTGGTTAATGTAATTCTCATTATTCCTGTCTGTATTATCAGGTACTGACATTATATGTACAGCGGTCTCTATGCTGTCTTTCCTGATAACTGCATCCTGTGAATATGCAGGATACACTCCCTTAACACCATCAACTGCTCTTATAGCTTTAATATCATCTTCATTAAAACCTATTGATGATAAAAGTCTTAAATCACTCATATTATAATCATCATAATAGTTATCCGTTGAATTCTTCATATCATTAGAAGATGCTGTTACTCCTGCAAAAAATGCTACTCCAATAGCAACAATTGCAAATATAGCTATAAATCTTCCAAATGTTCTCTTAATCTCACGAAAGAGATCTTTCCACACTGATTTTCCCATATTGTACAAGCCTCCATAGTATTACCAGTCTATCTCGTCTACTGAAACAGGATTGTCATTAATAACAACACTGTCAACGATACCATTCTTTATCTTAATAACTTTATCTCCCATTGCTGAAATTGCCTGATTATGTGTTATAACAACAACAGTAATTCCATTCTTCTTACACATATCACTTAAAAGCTTAAGAATGGTTTTTCCTGTATTAATATCAAGCGCTCCTGTAGGTTCATCGCATAAAAGCATCTTAGGATTCTTTGCAAGTGCTCTTGCAATGGCAACTCTCTGCTGTTCACCACCTGATAACTGTGACGGAAAATTTCCTATTCTGTCAGATAATCCCACAGCTTCTATTGTCTTAACAATATCAAGAGGCTCTTTACATATCTGCGTTGCCAGTTCAACATTTTCTTTGACAGTAAGATTCTGTACAAGATTATAGAACTGGAATACGAATCCGATATCATATCTTCTGTATGCTGTAAGCTGTCTCGAACTATACTTGTCAATTCTTTTACCATCAACAGTTATTTCCCCGGTAGTACATGTATCCATTCCTCCAAGGATGTTAAGAATAGTACTCTTTCCTGCACCACTAGGTCCTAATACAACAGCAAATTCGCCTTTATCAATCTTAAAATCCACTCCATTCAATGCTCTTATCTTTACATCACCCATTTTGTATATTTTCTTTACATTTTTAAATTCTATATATGCCATAGTTTCTCCTTTTTTATTCCAGACAGTATTAAATCACATATTAATCTATATATAATAATACCTTATAGCACTCATAAATTCAAATCATTTTAATATAATCATAGAAAGACATTTTATTAAATTTCTATGAAATCATTTAAGAATTTTTCAATTATTATACTCGTATTATCGTTGTTGGTTTGTTGCATATTCTGTCCTGTAACAACTCAGGCAGCAGGACTATATTCAAAATACTCTGTTCTTATTGATTCTGATTCAGGCAGGATACTTTCTGGCAGCAATGAAACAACGGCTGTAAGCATGGCAAGCACAACTAAAATTATGACTCTTATTATTGCTTTGGAAAACTGTGACAAGAATTTTGTCGTAACAACTTCCGCCTACGCAGCTTCCATGCCTGATGTACAGCTTAACGCCGTAACTGGTGAGCAATTCATAATTAACGACCTATACTACTCACTTATGCTTGAATCACATAATGATTCCGCTGTAATAATTGCTGAAAATGCTGCCTATTACTTACTATGTAAAAATCCTTCTTTAAGGTCTGAAACTCCGTTTATCAATAATTATAATTACGATTCCTCATTTCTTTCTGAGATTAACCATGAACAAAGTGAAATACTTGTACATATATTTACCGGTCTTATGAATGAAAAAGCGGATGATATTCTCTTATCTGACACATATTACATAACACCTAATGGTCTTGATGCCGAGGATAACTATAGTTTTCATCATACAACAGCATATGACCTTGCAAAAACCATGGCATATTGTATTAATAATGAGGATTTTTTATATATAACACAGACTGTTTCTAAAACAATTTCAGACACAACAGGCAGATACCATTACCAGCTAAATAACAAAAACAGGCTTTTAAATCCTGATGAAGGAATTATCTCTGGAAAAACAGGTTTCACTAACAAAGCCGGATACTGCTATGTATGTGCATACAAAGACAAAAACCGGACACTGTGCATCGCCCTGCTTGCATGTGGCTGGCCACCAAATAAGAATTATAAATGGAGTGATGCCCGTTATCTTATAGCCCTTGGAAAACAATACAGCCGACAGAAATATTTTAATAATGAATACACATTTTACATTCCTGTATCCAAAGGAAAAAATAGTTTCTGTGAACTTATACCTGACTGTTCAATTGAATTTCTTGCCTGTGAAGATGATTCAGTAACTATACAGGCAGATATTCCTGAAATGCTTTCTGCACCTGTCAATTCAGCACAAATTTATGGAACAATTAATATATATGTAAACAATGAACCAATCCGCAGCATCAGTCTTAAAGCAAAGCAGAGTATTCCCAAAAAAGTTCATGCACTCGACATAATCCGTAAAATATTTTAATAAACATTTTAATCATTCTGATTTATTCTAATTAATTATAAAAAAAGAATGACATAAAAATAATTGTGTTATATAATATGAACGTTGATTTTAAACTAGTTATATAATATGGAGACAACAACAATGAATAAAGTATATAAAGTATTCCCCGGCGGCAAATTCAAAGTTCTTACTTTCAGTTATGACGATGGTAAAATTGAGGACAGACGTCTTGTAAAGCTTTTTAACAAGTTTAATCTTAAAGCAACCTTTAACCTTAATACAGGTATTATTGACCCTGCCATAAGAATTCCTCAGGAGGAATGGCCTGAGCTTTATAAAGGACATGATATTGCTGTCCATACATTTACACATCCTACAATGATCAGACTTAACGATTATAATGCCCTTAGAGAAATTCTCGATGATAAGGATAATCTTGAAAAAATATTTAAACGTCCTATATATGGTCTTGCATATCCTAATGGTTCTTACGATAACCGTATAGTTGATATTGCTAAATCAGTTGGCATCAAATATGCAAGAGTTACTAATGATAAATACGCTGCCACTAAAGCTGCAGAAGCCTATGCTGCTAATGCCGATGGTCCTATGCTTATAGGGGATGAGAATGGTTTTTCTATGCCTGAAGACTATATGTGCTGGGTTCCAACCTGTCATCACAATCATAATCTTATTGATTTTGGCAAAAAGTTCATGGCACTTACTAAAAAACAGTATCTTTACATGATGTATGTCTGGGGACACAGCTTTGAATTTGAAAGAAACAATAATTGGGAAATCATTGAGGAATTCTGTGAAATGATTGCTAACCGTGATGATATCTGGTATGCAACCAATTCTGATATTGTTGAATACAACGAATTGTTTGACAGACTTGAGTTCTTTGCTGATAACGAATATGTTCATAACCCTTCTGTTAAGTCAGTATGGCTTGCAGTAAATAATAGTACTATTGTTGAAGTAAAAGGCGGCGAAACAGTTAAATTATAATAACGCATTATTAAAGGCGGCTTACCATTACAGGTTTGCCGCCCTCTTTTTATTCATGCTTAAGATTCTTAAATGCATTTCTTAATGTAATTGGATTACCATATCTTAACGTTCCCATTCTGTATATCTTAGAGCCTAATATTCCAACTGCTATTGTGCTTACAATAAGAATAACAAACGATACAGCTATCTCAGCAAAACTCACATTTCCAAGTGCTACTCTTGCAAACATCGCACTGTATGAGCTTATCGGCAGGAATGAAAGAACCTTCATAAGAATTCCATCTACATTATTAAGCTGGGATAATCCTATAAAATATACAATCATAATAACAAACTGTACACTTCCGGCACTTTTGTTAATATCCTCTGTCTTAGACACAAGCGCTCCCATTGCACCATATATGAATACATAGAACAGCAGCCCTCCAAGTCCAAAGAACGCAAATGTTATAAGCACATCTGAAGGAATATTAAATATTTTATCAAATAATCCACCCCATGAGTCTCTGTTAATCTTATAGCTTCCAAGTATTACTGCAAATATAATTCCAACCTGTAAAAGTGCTGCAGATGTACCTGCCAGTACCTTTCCAAAGAAAAGGCTGTTAGTATCAGCACTGGTTACAAGAAGTTCAATTGTTCTGTTTGATTTCTCCTGTGTTACAGAAGTTGCTACCATTACTCCATACAGAATGATAACCATGAACACAATAATTATAAGTGCATAACAATACCAGTAATTACTCATCATGTCTTTTCCAAGTACAGTTGTCTCGGAATTGATAACCGGATTAAAAGCATTTTCAATCTCTGCCATATCCAGATTATTCTCCTTACAATAGTTATACTGGCTTAGCAGCTGCATTGCATATGTAAATCTCTGCGTCATATCATCAAACATATCACTATTATTAACGACATATTCAAAATCTGTTGCATTCTTTACAACAAAACCAGCAATGACATTTTCATCATTTTCAATCTTATCTACAAGTGCATCTCTTGACGAAACATTTTCAATCTTCACATCATTTAATACACCTTCTACAATTCCTGTTCCCGCAAATATGTCTTTTTCATCACAGATTATGATAACATCAGTAATCTCCGTATTATCAGCGGTATCATCAGTATCATCTTTATTTATTCCAAGAATTCCTGACATATCAAATACACTTGGAAGAAACAGTATCACTGCAGCAAGAACAGCTATAACAATTGTAGAAATCATAAAGCTTTTATTCTTGATATAATTCATAATCTCATACTGGAATATTACTCCGAACTTCTTCATTATCTGTCACCCCCTACAGCTTTTACAAATATATCATTAAGCGATGGTCTGTAGCTGTCAAATGATGCTATCTCTATATCAGCATTCATAATTTCTTTAATAAGTGCATTTCCAGAAAGCTCTTGAATATTCTTTACTATAACACCATCTTTATGTATTCCTGTTACAGATAATGTATCTTCGCAGCTAGTCTTTAACTTTTCTGCCAGTTCTTCTGCTCCCATTCCAACAGCCGATATTATAAGCTGATTCTTTCCATATTCAGCCTTAATATCTGCAATATCACCTGATAATGCAATCTCACCGTTATTAATTATTGCTATATCCTCACAGAACTCCTCCACATAGCTCATCTGATGGCTTGAGAATATGACTATTCTTCCTTCTTCTATCAATTCTGTTACAACATCCTGTAATATCTTAGAATTAACCGGGTCAAGTCCACTGAATGGCTCATCTAATATAACAATCTCAGGCTCACAGACAAGTGTTGATGCAAGCTGGACCTTCTGCTGATTACCTTTGCTGAGTGTCTCTAACTTCACATCTGTATACTGTGATACCTGCAGTCTTTTAAGCCATTTATCAGTATTCTTCTTAGCTTCAGCCTTAGATAAGCCTCTTAACCTGCCAAGATACACAAGCTGTTCTGATACTTTTTTCTTAGGATATAATCCTCTCTCTTCCGGCAGATATCCTATCAGATGCTCCTTTGGATTAAATTTTTTACCATCAAGAAATATTTCTCCTGAATTGGCATGAAATACATCCATAATAATTCTTATAGTTGTAGTCTTTCCTGCACCATTACGTCCAAGAAGACCTAATGCCTTGCCGCCTTCCACATCAAATGAAATGCCGTGAAGGACTTCTTTCTCACCAAATGACTTGGTAAGATTTTTCACTTCAAGTTTCATTAAATTAATCTCCCCTCATATATTGTGAAATCTTTGATAATTGTATCACATGTATAGAAATTTTGATAGTCAAATTTATATACATTTTAATTGTTTATATGCATATTAGATGTTTAACATACCGGCTGATAATGTTATACTTGATTCACTAATTCTAGAAAGGAATATTTTAAAATGAAGAAAAAACATTTATTATTAAGCATAATCCTATTATGTATTTTATTCAGCCTGACTGCATGTGGCAGACAGAATTCTGGTAATTCATCAACTTCCGATGGAAACACTCAGTTATCCGGCAAGCACCATGTTGCCATTGAAGTAAACAATTATGGAACGATTGAGGTAGAACTTGATGCAGATACTGCCCCAATTACTGTTACTAATTTTATTAATCTTGCCAATTCAGGATTTTATAACGGTCTGACTTTTCATCGCGTAATTGATGGATTTATGATTCAGGATGGAGACCCTAATGGTGACGGAACTGGTGGCTCTTCTGAGAAAATCAAGGGTGAATTCAAGTCAAATGGCGTCCAAAATAATATAAGCCATATAAGAGGCACTATATCTATGGCACGCTCTTCTGCTAATAATTCTGCAAGTTCTCAGTTTTTCATTATGCAAAAGGACACTCCAAGCCTTGACGGACAATACGCAGCTTTCGGAACTGTCACGAGCGGCATGGACATTGTCGATAAGATATGTAAAGACTGCACTGATACTAATCAGAATGGTGTGATTACAGATAAGAGTAAACAGCCTGTGATTAGTACTATAAGGGTTGTGGATTAACGAATAACCGCACCGTCTTACGACGGTGCGGTTATTATATTAAAACATATTCTATTTATCAAAATCATAACTATTCTCATATATATCTAAAACCTGAGTCACAAAAGCAGCCTGATTCTTGCTTTCTTCTGTGCCAGTATTAACCTGATACCCATACGTCATGTAATCATAAAAGTTTCTTGGAGTGATTGGTCCAAGCTTGTACTCATCCCTAATCAGATTAATACCATCTGAATAATCCCTTACTAACGCCTCAAATGCTTTCTGCGGGTCTTTAAATACCGCTTTTCCATTTTCATCTGCCCCAATTGCAAATTCTTCTCCATGATCAAGAAAATCCTGTACTTTTACATTGCCATGCTCTCTGCCAGCCACATACTCCTGCACATATGGATGTGCAACCTTTGGCGGCTTTGTCTTACAACCTGCCATAGAAGCAAAACACATCAATGTAAACCCAATTAAAAATACTTTTTTCATAGTACCCCTCCATTCACAAGTCAGGTTATGGTTGTATCTACATATTTAATATAACATACGTATCTATATCTTGACAATATATTATTATTTTTTTCAATAATTTTTAATATTTCACATTCAGTCTGTGACTGTAGCCTTCCATTCTCTTTGCAAATACATCAAGCTGTCCTTTATATTTAGCATACGCTTTCTCATCAATCAAAGACTCATTATGATACCGTTCAACAAGCTCTGATGAGTCTTTGAAAGCCTTAATTGCTAAATCCTTGTAATTATTCTCAAGATTAATCTGGATTTCATTGAGTGATGTTTCTATCTCTTTCTTGGTTGTGTTCTTCTTAAATATTGACATGTGCATATCCCCCTTTTACTTGATTTTATCATTGATTGGCATAATTACAAGTATTGTTTTATAAGTGTTTCAGGTTGTTTATCAGGCTGATTACTAAATATGTTGTTTATAAATAATTTAAGCATGTTCTACACATATAAATGAATCTTTTCCTATAAATTATATTTTTTAATATACTTTATAGGTGTTTTTTGACGGATTTAGGGTGATTTTTGGTGATTAATATCAGATTAGATGGGCATATACCTATAAGATACAATTTTAAAATAGTTTTATAGGTTTATTATATAGTTATAAATATAGACACTTGTGTTTTCTACCTATAAGGTTGCATTTTATACGACTACCTATAGGTATCATGTTAAAAGACAGGATATTGGACAACCTATCAGGCTAATTATAACACCACATATACAATGGAATTCCTCTGTGCCGGAACGGTCGCTGCAACTCGCTTCGCTCTTGCGGCTTACAAATTGATGGACGGGACAGGTGCGTCCCACTACTTTCGCGCAGTGCCGTGTCCTGACCTGCGGTCAGGACACACGCGCTGTCGCGCTCTATGCGAATAACAAAAGAACCGGAGTTACAAGTAAACTTGCACTCCGGTTCTTCTATCATTCGCGCACTGCGCTTGTAGTCCGCGATTACTGTGGCTGCTTGCCGATGTATGCGAGGATACCACCATCTACATAGAGGATGTGTCCGTTAACTGCATCTGATGCTTCTGAAGCAAGGAATACAGCTGGACCAGCTAATTCTTCTGGCTTTAACCATCTGTTAGCAGGTGTCTTAGCGCAGATGAACTGATCGAATGGGTGTCTAGAACCATCAGCCTGTCTTTCTCTTAATGGAGCTGTCTGAGGTGTCTCGATGTAACCAGGTCCAATACCATTACACTGGATATTGTACTTACCATACTCAGAACAAATATTTCTTGTAAGCATCTTAAGGCCACCCTTAGCAGCAGCGTAAGCTGATACTGTCTCACGACCTAATTCTGACATCATTGAGCAGATGTTGATAATCTTACCATGTCCTCTTTCGATCATTGAAGGAATTACTGCCTTTGATACGATGAATGGTGCGTTAAGATCTACATCGATAACCTGTCTGAACTCAGCAGCTGTCATCTCGCACATAGGAATTCTCTTAATGATACCAGCGTTGTTTACAAGGATATCGATTGGTCCAACTTCCTTTGTAATCTTCTCTACAGTAGCGTTAACAGCTTCTTCGTTAGTAACGTCGCAAACATATCCGTGAGCGTCGATACCAGCTTCCTTATAAGCTGCTAATCCCTTATCTACTAATTCCTGCTTAATATCGTTGAAAACGATTTTTGCACCAGCCTTAGCCATACCACTAGCGATAGCGAAGCCGATACCATATGATGCACCAGTTACAAATGCAATCTTACCTTCAAGTGAAAAATTAACTGACATTTTAATTCTCCTTTTCCTAATAATAATTTATAAATGAAACCCTCTACAGGTTACATTCCTTAGTAAAATATGTACTGACGGATTACTTTAAATCCTTCATGTCTACCCAGTCCATATCATCGAAATCCTGGTTTTCTCCAGCCATTCCCCAGATAAATGCATATGCATGTGTAGCTGATGCTGAATGAATTGACCAGCTTGGTGAAATAACTGCTTCTTCACTTCTCATGATGATATGACGAGTTTCTGTTGGCTCACCCATGTAGTGAACAACGATATCTTCTTCTGGAATCTCGAAGTAGAAATAAACTTCCATTCGTCTGTCATGTGTATGACATGGCATTGTATTCCATACGCTTCCTGGCTCAAGAGTTGTGATACCCATCTCTAACTGGCATGTCTCAACCTGACCTGGTAAAATATACTTTCTGTTAAGACGCTTATTACATCCTTCAACAGAACCAAGCTGAAGCTTGAACTCATCCTTGATATCCTTTTCTGGATCAATGAATACTGTAGGATATGTCTTATGTGCTGGTGTTGAGTTAAAGTAGAACTTAGCTGGCTTAGAAGAATCCTCGCTCTTGAACTTAATCTCCTTAGAACCCATACCAATATAAAGACCATCTCTATATTTAAACTTATATTCAGTACCATCAACGATAACTGAACCGTTGCCACCTACATTAAAGATACCCATCTCACGTCTCTCAAGGAAATATGCTGCCTTAAGCTCAGAACCTGCCTCAAGTGTAAGTTCCTTATTAACCGGCATACATCCGCCTACGATAATACGATCAATCTGGCTGTAAACAAGCTTGAAATCATCAGCTGGGAAAAGATTCTGGATAAGAAAATCATTTCTCAGTCTTTCTGTATCATAACCCTTTACATCTCTTGCGTTAGCACCCTGTCTTACTTCCATCGTAACTCTCCTTTTCAATTCACAAACCTAGGGCAAAGCCCCGTTTGGTGTTTATAATACCACAAAATCCAATTATTTACAACTATTAACCAACTATTCCCTTTATAAGTACATTTTTTTCGACAAATTCCTGCGAAAATGTATACGCATCCTTAATCATTGTTTCTGCTTCTTTAGTCTTTTCTGCATTATCACAGTAAATTCTTGCAATCACATCACCTTTGCTGACTTTGTCGCCTATTTTCTTAGAAAGCACAACTCCAACTGATAAATCAATCACATCGTCCTTGGCTGCCCTTCCGCCTCCAAGAATCATTGAAGATTTTCCTATCAGCTCAGACTGGATTGACTGGATGTATCCATCGCTATCTGCACACACCTCTGTTATTGTATCAGATATCTTTAACTTATCTGTGTTATATACTGCGTCAGGATCTCCACCCTGGGCTTTAACGAACTCTGCCATCTTGTCCAACGCACTTCCGTCACTTATTACTCTCTCCAATTCTTTTCTTACAGTTTCTTTATCAAGATCATCTCTTGCAGCAAGCACCATATATGTTCCAAGATTAAGGACAAGCTTAGTTAAATCCTCTGGTCCTTCACCTTTTAAAGTATTGATAGCCTCGATAACTTCAAGTGCATTTCCAACTGCATATCCTAACGGCTGGTCCATATCAGTAATAAGTGCTGTTACATTTCTTCCAGCTCCCTTTCCAATACGAACCATCTCCTTAGCAAGACTTACGGCATCAGCCTCATTTTTCATAAATGCGCCACTTCCGGTCTTGACATCAAGAACAATCGCATCAGCACCAGAAGCCAGTTTCTTACTCATAATACTGCTTGCAATAAGCGAAATATTCTCGACCGTTGCCGTAACATCTCTTAGCGCATATATCTTCTTATCTGCAGGTGCAAGATTACCTGTCTGCCCTGTTATTGCAATTCCTATATCATTAACCTGCTTAACAAATGCTTCCTCAGACAGAGAAGTGTTAAATCCCGGAATACTTTCCAGTTTATCAATCGTGCCTCCTGTATGTCCAAGTCCTCTTCCACTCATCTTTGCAACTTTGCCGCCAAGTGCTGCAACCATAGGTGCAAGAACAAGTGAAGTCTTATCTCCAACGCCACCTGTACTGTGCTTGTCTACTTTAATTCCATTAATTCCCGACAAATCCAGCTTATCTCCGCTGTTTTCCATTGCAAGCGTCAGGTTAAGAGTCTCATCATAATCCATATGTCTGAAATATATTGCCATAAGAAGGGCAGAAGCCTGATAATCAGGTATATCCCCCCTGACATAGCCATTAACAAAAAACTCTATCTCTTCTTTAGTAAGCTTTCCACCATCTCTTTTCTTCTCTATAATATCAACCATTCTCATAATGCAGACCTCCTACATAATCTTATTAAGAAAACTCTTTCCTATCTTAACCGGTTCTGTGCCAAAAATCTCAGCCAGTGTCTGTGCTATATCAGCATAAGTGTCACCTGTTCCAAGATTAACGCCATGTTTTAAACATTTGCCATATACAAGCAGTGGAACATACTCCCTTGTATGGTCAGTTCCCTTATAGGTTGGGTCACAACCGTGGTCAGCCGTAATAACAAGCATATCTGTATCTTTCATAGTGTCTAACACCTGTGCAAGTCTATTATCAAATTCTTCAAGACCTCTGGCATACCCTTTATAATCTCTTCTATGTCCCCATGTTGAATCGAACTCAACCAGATTAGTATATATAATTCCTTTATTATCCTGCTTCATGTAATCAAGTGTTACATCCATTCCATCCTGATTGTCATTAGTGTGCTTAGACTCTGTAAGTCCAACTCCGGCAAATATATCATGAATCTTACCGACTCCGATTACATCAAACCCTTTATCACGGACTCTGCACAATATATTATCCTCACTTGGCTTTAGTGAGAAATCCCTTCTGTTAGGTGTTCTCTTATAATTGCCATTCTCCCCGACAAAAGGTCGTGCAATAACTCTTGCTACAGCATTCTTTCCTGTAAGGATATGTCTTGCCGTCTCACACATTTCATAAAGTCTTTCTACCGGCACAACATCTTCATGACATGCAATCTGGAAAACTGAATCTCCTGATGTATATACAATTGGTTTTCCTGTCGCAACATGTTCATCACCAAGTTCAGCAATTATCTGTGTTCCTGAAGCCGGCTTATTGCAAAGTATTCCTGGAATTCCTGTCTTTTTAATGAATTCGTCAATAATACAGTCTGGAAATCCATCAGGATACACAGGAAACGGATCAGGAGAATATATTCCTGCCATCTCCCAGTGTCCAATTGTCGTGTCTTTTCCTGCAGACACTTCTGCCAGTTTTCCAAAACACCCGATGGGATTATCACAACTTTCAAGGTTATGTGCACCGTCTATATTGCCTATTCCAAGCTTTACCATATTAGGAATATTAAGACCTCCATTAGCCTCTGCAGTATGTCCCAATGTATCTGCACCTTCATCTCCAAACTTAGCTGCATCCCTGGCCTCACCAATTCCAACACTATCTAAAACTATCCATATAATTCTGTTAATATTCATAGCCACGCCTCCCGACAATCTTTAATATATTGTACCACAAAGAATACTTTCTGTATTATTATTTTGCATTTTTGAAAACAAATGTTATAATCACATATACATTATGTTTTTTATGCAAATGTAATTAATTGAATATACATTTTTAAGGAGAAAATTATATGAGTTTCGAGTTCGTCACAAAGCTTCCTACACCTACTGAAATCAAAGAACAGTACCCTGTACCAGAAGAAATAAAAACATTAAAAGCTGAAAGAGATGCTGAAATTGCTGATGTTATCACCGGCAAATCAGACAAACTTCTTGTTATTATCGGACCTTGCTCAGCAGATAATGAAACTGCTGTCCTTGATTACACATCAAGACTTGTTAAGGTTCAGGAGAAGATTAAAGACAAAGTTATTATTATTCCAAGAGTTTACACTAACAAACCAAGAACGACAGGCGTAGGTTACAAAGGAATGCTTCACCAGCCAGACCCTGAAAAGAAGCCTGATCTTCTTGCCGGTCTTGTTGCAATCAGAAAAATGCATATTGATGTAATGAAAGAGACACATCTTAGTCCTGCTGATGAAATGCTTTATCCTGAAAACTACTGGTATCTTTCAGATGTTCTTTCATATGTTGCCGTTGGTGCAAGATCAGTTGAAAACCAGCAGCACAGACTTGTATGTTCAGGAATTGATGTTCCAGCCGGAATGAAGAATCCTACAAGTGGAGATTTTTCAGTTATGTTAAATTCTGTAGTTGCTGCCCAGTCTAAACAGACATTTATATACAGAAACTGGGAAGTTAACACACCTGGAAATCCTCTTACACACACAATATTAAGAGGTGCTGTAAATAAACACGGCCAGACCATCCCTAACTATCACTATGAGGATTTAATAAGACTTTATAACATGTATGCTGCAAGAGATCTTGAGAATCCTGCTGTTATAGTAGATGCTAACCACAGCAATTCAGGTAAGCAGTATCTTGAGCAGATCCGTATCGTCAAGGAAGTTCTTCACAGCTGCCATCACTCTGCTGATGTTAAGAAGCTTGTTAAGGGTGTTATGATTGAAAGTTATATTGAGCCTGGTAACCAGAAGGTTGGCGACGGTGTTTATGGAAAATCAATCACAGACGCATGCCTCGGATGGGCTGAGTCTGAAAAGCTTTTATACGATATTGCAGACCTTGCTTAAAAACATTTTCATTATGTCGGGATTAATGTAACTTTCTGCAAATGTTCCGATTAATGTAAGTAACAATGACATACTCACAATAATGACCGTTCTTCTTAAAGTGTCAATTCTGTTTAGAAAATAATGACACATAAGGAGAACGGTCATTATATATAACAGATAATGTGGAAACAGCCATACCAAAACCATAACTACTCCCCCTGCACCGTGATACATAACAGCCTTTGTCATACATATTCCAAGGCAGAATCCATTGTATAGACACAGCCAGTATACATACAATTTTCTGAATGGGGTAATCATGAATACTACCAATGTTATGAACTTCCTTAATCTGTAAGATAGCACCTCCTGCCATACATTTGCATATGCAGCATTAGAATTAATGTATACAATCAAATATTCAGTTGAAAACACATCACCATAGTGCCACATTTTTATAAAGCATGTACCAAGTATAATTCCCGCAATAATTAATGCGGCAAATCTTACATTCTTAATCACCCACAATAAAAAAGCCTTCATATATATCCATCAAAATGTACTTTGAATCAATATATGAAGACTTTGTCTTAATTATTCTTTTTACGGTTAAGCAAGGCATCATAAGCAAGAACTGCTGAAATTGTCTTGGAATCCTGTATCGTTCCTGCAAATATCATATCTTTAAGTTCATCCAGTGTGTATTTTTCTACATCTATGAATTCATCTTCATCAAGATGCTGACTTGTTTTTACAAGATCTGTTGCAAGATATACATCTACCACTTCATTGCAGAACGCAACCGCAGTAACAACTGATACAAGCTTAGTAAGATTATCTGACCTGTATCCGGTCTCTTCTTCAAGTTCTCTTGCTGCCGCATTAATTGTCGGCTCATCCCAGCCATTAAGACCACCTGCAGGAATCTCAATCGTCTCTCTGTCAAGTGCGTCTCTGTACTGTCTTACCATGAGAAGACGTCCATCATCTAACACCGGAACAACAGCTGCCGCTCCTCTGTGGTCAATATAATCCCATTCTGCCCTATGTCCGTCGGGAGTCTCTATAACATCTGTATATATATCAAGTATTGAACCCTTATATTTAAGAATTCTATCCACTCTTTTAATATGTTCTTTCATATTCAGCCTTTCTATATAAAAATGTTACTTAATGCTTGTACATTTGTCATAGCAGGCGTCAGTTGCTTTGATAAGTGCATTTCTGAAACCATTCTCTTCAAGTGCAGAAACAGCCTGAATTGTTGTTCCACCAGGCGAACACACTTTATCTTTAAGTACTGCCGGGTGTTCTCCTGACTCAAGTACCATCTTTGCCGAACCAAGGACAGTCTGGGCAACCAGCTTATATGCGTCATCTCTCTTTATTCCATACTTTACAACGCTATCCGCCATTGCCTCAATGAACATATATACATAGGCAGGCGAGCTGCCACTTGCACACACTATTCCATCCATAAGCTTTTCATCAACATAAACAACCTTTCCAAATGAATTAAAGAATTTATCAATAACATCTCTTTCGTCAAATGAAAAATCTGTCATATTATATGATACTCCTGTCATTCCCTCTCCAATAAGTGCAGGTGTATTAGGCATTGCTCTTACAACTCTTATGTTGCTTCCAAGAGCATTCTTTATAGACGCAATAGTAATTCCCGGTGCAATTGATATAATAATACTTTCTTCTGTTACCACATTGACAATATTCTTAAGTACTGTTGGATACATCTGTGGTTTTACTGCAAGCACAATATACTTGGCATTATTGCCACACTCTGCATTACTTTCTGCAAATCGTACGCCTGTCTCAGATGATATTCTTTCGCATTTTTCTCTGTCTGGTGATGAAAATATAATATCTGATGGTGAAAATGCTGCCAAAGCACCTTTAAGCATTGCATATCCCATGTTACCCATTCCAATAAAACCAATCTTAGCCATATGTATATCCTCCCAACTATATCATGATATATAACATCTGATTATTATATACCCAGTTATTAAATAAGCTTGCTTATAAAAAGCAAGCTTATATTAATTATATTCATTTAATTATTTGTTTTCAAGTAACTTTTCTACACTTACAAGCTTTACGCAGAGTACAAAAAGATCAGCAGCCTGCTTCATCTCTTCTGGAGTTGGGAATGATGGGGCAATTCTTATATTAGAGTCCTTAGGGTCCTTTCCATAAGGGAATGTTGCGCCTGCACCTGTAAGCTTAACACCTGCTTCTTTACATTTTGCAACTATTGCCTTGGCACATCCATCCATAGCATCAAATGATATAAAATATCCACCCTTAGGCTCTGTCCATGAACCAATTCCAAGTCCGCCAAGTTCTTCTTCAAGAACACTTTCAACAGCCTCAAACTTAGGTCTCATAAACTCAGCATGCTTTCTCATATGTTCCTTAAGTCCATTGATATCCTTAAAGAATCTCACATGTCTTAACTGATTAAGCTTATCATGTCCGATTGTCTGGATTGTAAGCTGCTTCTTGATATCTGCAATATTATTAGCAGATGTAGCAAGTGCTGCAATACCTGAACCTGGGAAGCTCACCTTAGAAGTTGAAGCAAACTCAAATACCATATCAGGGTTACCAGCTTTCTCACATTCACTGATGATATCAGCTATCTCATCCTTATTGTCATCATATAAATCATGGATAACATAAGCGTTATCCCAGAAAATTCTGAAATCTTCAGCAGCTGGCTTAAGTGCAGCCATTCTCTTAACTGTTTCTTCAGAATATGTATATCCCTGAGGATTAGAATACTTTGGAACGCACCAGATACCCTTTACAGAAGCATCCTTGCTTACATACTCTTCTACCATACCCATATCTGGACCAGACTCTGACATTGGAATGTTAATCATCTCAATTCCAAATCTTTCTGTGATTGCAAAATGTCTGTCATATCCAGGAACTGGACATAAGAACTTAACCTTATCAAGCTTGCACCATGGAGTATTACCAAGAATACCATGTGTGTATGCTCTTGAAATCTGGTCATACATAATATTAAGACTTGCGTTTCCATACACAATAACATGATCTGGTGTTGTTCCCATCATATCTGCCATAAGCTTCTTTGCTTCTGGAATACCATCTAAAACACCATAGTTTCTGCAATCTGTTCCATCTAAAGCCTTAAGGTCTGATGAACTATTGATTGTATCAAGAAGTCCTAATGAAACATCAAGCTGCTTAGCTGAGGGCTTACCTCTTGACATATCTAACGCAAGCCCCTTTGCCTTAGCTTCTGCATACTCTTTGTTCAAGCTTTCCTTTAAAGCTAAAAGCTCTTCTTTACTCATATCATTGTACTGCATAATCTTCCTCCTAATCAGCATATAATCAACATGCTCTATTCTACAATGTATAATTCATAATTGCAAATATTTTTAAAAATAACTTAATATTTTAAAACATCTCTTTAAAATGCTTAATTAAATTAAGTGTGTTAAAATCAAAAAAGGCTGTCACATAACGAATTAACATTATGTAACAGCCTTGGTTTATGTTAGTTTACTTTGCGTAATCTACAGCTCTTGATTCTCTGACAATACTAACCTTGATCTGACCAGGATATTCCATCTGATCCTCAATCTGCTTAGAAATGTCACGAGCCATGATTACCATATCTGAATCACTAACGACTTCAGGAACTACCATAACACGAACCTCTCTACCTGCTTGAATGGCAAAGGATTTCTCAACTCCCTTGAATGAGTTGGTAATATCTTCTAATTGTTTCAGTCTGTTTGTATAAGTTTCTAACGTTTCTCTTCTTGCACCAGGTCTTGCAGCTGAAATTGTATCAGCAGCCTGTACAAGACAAGCAATTAAGCTTTCTGGCTCAACGTCTCCATGATGTGCTTCTACTGCATTAATAACAAGAGCTGATTCTTTATATCTTCTACAAAGATCAACACCTAACTGAATATGTGAGCCTTCCATCTCGTGGTCAACAGCTTTACCAATATCATGTAATAAACCAGCACGCTTAGCCATCTTAACATCAAGTCCTAACTCTCCAGCTAAGAGACCTGTAAGCTGTGCTACTTCAATAGAATGCTTTAAAACATTCTGTCCATAACTTGTTCTGAATCTTAACTTACCTAAGAGTCTTACAAGCTCTGGATGGATACCATGTACACCAACCTCAAGGGTTGCAGCTTCACCTTCTTCTTTAATTAATGTCTCGACTTCTTTCTGGGCTTTCTCAACCATCTCCTCAATTCTTGCCGGATGAATTCTTCCATCAAGTATGAGCTTCTCAAGAGCGATTCTTGCAACCTCTCTTCTTACCGGATCAAAGCCCGACAAAACTACAGCCTCAGGTGTATCATCAATGATAAGTTCAACACCTGTAAGTGTTTCAAGAGTTCTGATATTTCTACCCTCTCTACCAATAATACGGCCTTTCATTTCGTCATTAGGAAGCTGAACTACTGATATTGTTGTCTCAGCCACATGGTCTGCGGCGCATCTCTGAATTGCATTAACAACAATTTCCTTAGCCTTCTTGTCTGCTTCCTCTTTCGCTCTGCTTTCTAATGTCTTAATCATTACAGCAGTATCATGTTTAACTTCGTCTTCAACAGTCTTTAATAGATATTCTTTTGCCTGTTCGGAGGTCAATCCTGAGATTCGTTCAAGTTCCTGCTGTCTCTTCTTCTCAAGTTCTTCAACCTTTTGCTTCTGTTTACCAAGTTCTTCTTCTTTCCTGGTAATGTTAGAGTCGCGTTTCTCTACAGCCTCAATCTTTCTGTCAAGTGTCTCTTCTTTTGAAAGAACTCTCTTTTCATACTTGCTTATCTCAGCTCGTCTTTCCTTAGTTTCCTTCTCAAGTTCGTTCTTAGTCTTTAAAGACTCTTCCTTGACTTCCAAAAGAGCTTCCTTTTTCTTGGTTTCAGCTGTCTTAAGAGCTTCATCTATTATCTCTCTTGCTTTCTCATTGGCATTACCGATTGTTGCATCGTTACGCTTGTTGATTGCATTAGACGAGATAAGCCAAGTAATAGGAGCGACTATCACTAAAGTAGCAATAATTGCGATTACTATTGGAATCAACGCAGGAGCACCTCCTTATTTAGTTTTCATTGTACAAAAAATACAACAATCTAATATTATACTCAATTGTCGATTATGTCAAGGAAAAGCCCCTTAGAATCCAATGTTTTATTAATAATATCCATACTGAATCCTCTGCGATATAATGCAGCTTTGACCTTCTGAAGCTCTTTATAATCAGCGTTCTCTATATCTATATGTTTCTTTTCAACAAATGCCTTTGCCTGTTCTAATTCTATATCACTATTATCTTCATAGAATTCATCACAAACCCTGCTGATAATATCTGCATCAACGCCTTTCTGCTTTAACTTAAGTTCAATCTGTCTTCTTGGCTTATTACCTGCCTTAAAATTAACATAATTCTCTGCAAAGCGCTCATCATTAATATATCCAAACCTGGTTACATACTCTAATGCATAATCTATACACATATCAGGATAATATCCATCTCTAAGCTTGTCCTCTAAACCTTTTCTTGTATAATCCTTATTCTTAAGCAATGCCATCGCTCTTACCGTTGCACGCTTAGATAACACATCATCTATCAGAGAATCATATGCTTCTTTCCTGACAGACTCTCCATCCTTAATTCCAAACTTTCTTAATTCTGCTGCATATAAAGCAAATGCAGGCTCATAATTAATATATACAAGCCTGCGTTTCTTAGTAAGTTCTTTAATGGATGTGACAATAAGTTCAATATTATCTTCCATAACCCACCTTAATATTACTCTTCTGTATCTGCTTTCTTCTTAGCCTTAGTCTGCTTAGCATCATCAGATGCTTCTGCTTCCTTAACACCGTCCACAATTCCGTAGTGTTCTCTTACTCTTCTGTCAACCTCTTCTCTTATCTCTGGATTATCAAGAAGGAACTGCTTAGCGTTCTCTCGTCCCTGTCCAATCTTATTGCCCTCATATGAGAACCATGCTCCACTCTTCTGGATAATACCTGCATTAGAAGCAAGATCAACAAGATCTCCTTCTGTAGATATACCTTTTCCAAAAAGAATATCAAACTCTGCTTCTCTGAATGGAGGGGCAACCTTATTCTTAACAATCTTGACTCTGGTTCTGTTACCAATAACCTCACCATTCTGCTTAAGTGTCTCAATCTTTCTTACATCAAGTCTTACAGAAGAATAGAACTTAAGTGCACGACCACCTGTAGTTGTCTCCGGATTTCCAAACATAACACCAACCTTTTCACGAAGCTGGTTGATAAATATAACAACGCAGTTATTCTTGCTTACAACAGGTGTAAGCTTTCTTAATGCCTGTGACATAAGTCTTGCCTGAAGACCTACATGTGAATCGCCCATATCACCATCAATCTCTGCTTTAGGAACAAGAGCTGCAACTGAATCGACAATTACAATATCGACTGCACCAGATCTTACCATAGTCTCTGTAATCTCAAGCGCCTGCTCGCCGCTGTCAGGCTGCGAAATATATAAATTATCAATATCAACCCCAATATTCTTAGCATATACAGGATCCAGAGCATGCTCTGCATCAATAAAACCTGCAATACCGCCTCTCTTCTGTACTTCAGCAACCATATGAAGTGCAACTGTTGTCTTACCACTTGATTCAGGTCCATATATCTCTACAACTCTTCCTTTAGGAACTCCACCGATTCCCAAAGCGATATCTAGACTTAAAGAACCTGTAGGAATACATTCAACATTAAGATTAGCTGTTGATTCCCCAAGCTTCATTACAGAGCCCTTACCAAACTGTTTCTCAATATTAGAAATTGCCGCATCAAGGGCTTTCATCTTATCTTCATTAACCATACCTTAAACTCTCCTTTTGAACATGTGTTCGTTTTCTAAATAATATCTTATTATGTCTGCATTGTCAAGAACCTTTCGAACATTTATTCGTTATGTTTGTTTGTATACTGGAATAGTAAGAATATATCATATTATATATATTTTGTAAACGCCTATTTTATATTATTGTATCTTAATATAATATTTTATGCATAAATTTAACAAAATCTTTTTTACTTGCACAACCTCTCGAATGATACCTGTATCAATTCATTGTAATATTGAATCCGATGTCGTTATAAAACTCACTAAAAGCAATATTCTCTTTGTTTTGTAGGTCTTTTTTTACATTTTAAACAATGTGTCTATGCTTGATGACCCACTAAATCTTTGGAATTGCATGATGTAGTAGGTCTTTTTTTATATTTCTGCTTGGTAAAAGATAATTCTGAAGGATAAAGACCTACTCAACACTCACATCTCACTCACTTAGTAGGTCTTCACATTCCAGCTCGCTCCAGCCCACTCTAATCCCAGCAAAAAAGACCTACTCAAGCCATCTTTCAAGCTTAATAGTAGGTCTTCAACGCCATAGCAAATAATATAGTAAATAATATAATAAAACTAATAATTACAATAATCTCTACCTGTTAGTCTTAATTATATCAAGAACAAACTTAAGTGCTTCCTTCGTAGACTGACACCTTATCGTGTGCCTGTCGCCTGACAAATCACATTCTTTAACATGTGTCTCACCTTTATAGCAACATCCGATATACACAAGCCCTACAGGCTTATCATCCTCTCTTGAAGGACCTGCTACACCTGTTACAGAAACACTGACATCTGCTTTGGATATTCTTAATGCGCCCTCTGCCATCTCTGCAGCAGTTTCAGCACTCACAGCCTTATATTCTTCAAGAGTTGCATGTTTAACTCCAAGAATACGCTCTTTGGCTTCATTACTGTATGTAATATATCCTTCTTTAAAAATGTCTGAAGCACCGCTTATATTAACTATAGACGAAGCAACCATGCCGCCTGTGCATGACTCAGCTGTAGTTATAGTCAGGGATTTGTTCTTTAATGTCTCAACAAGAGCCTTATCAAGACAGCTGAGATAATCAACCATTATTATTTACCCGAACCTTCCAGAAAAACTTTATAATTCTTTGCAATATAATCAATAAGAGAAATCACTGTCAATCCTAATGATATATATATGAGAACAGTATTAATAATATTCATAAATGGTACATTAAGATTAAGAACAAGCATAATAATTGTAATCATCTGAAATGCTGTCTTGAACTTTCCCCAATAGCTTGCAGCTATAACAACACCATTATCTGATGCAACAAGTCTGAATCCGCTAATAATAAATTCTCTTGCAATTATAATAATAACAATCCATGCTGCAATTCTGTTAAGGTCAACAAGTGCAATAAGTGCAGAGCATACTAAAAGCTTATCTGCAAGTGGATCCATAAATTTTCCGAAGTTAGTAACAAGATTATACTTTCTTGCAATCTTACCATCTAAAAGGTCTGTTAAGCTTGCAAGAATAAATATTCCTACTGCAATATATTTGCCACATCCAATGTTAAGATACAGACATATCAGAAACAAAGGAATCATAATAACTCTTGCAATTGTAAGTTTGTTAGGTAAATTCATTTAAACATTTTCCTCCATTATTCCCATTAAATCATATTCAGTTGAACCTGTAATCTTTACAGATACGAAATCTCCTGACATAAGTTCCCTGTCACATTCAAAGAACACCATTCCATCAACATTAGGTGCATCCTTGTACGAACGTCCGACATAAGTATTGTCCTCTGCAATATAGCCTTCAACCATAACATCAATAGTCTTTCCAACCATTTGTGCTGACTTGTCAATAGATATTTCCTGCTGCAGAGCCATAAGCTCGTCTCTCCATGTATCCATTATATCCTGGTCAATCTGGTCCGGCATTGTTGCAGCCGGGGTATCCTCTTCCCTTGAATAAGTGAATACTCCAAGTCTGTCGAACTCAACTTCATCAATAAATTCCATAACCTCTTCATGGTCAGCCTGTGTCTCTCCCGGGAAGCCGGCAATAAGAGTTGTTCTTAATGCAATGTCCGGAATCTCTTTTCTCAGCTTCGCCACAATATCAAGAAGCTCCTGCTTATCTGTCTTTCTTCCCATGCGCTTTAATACATTATCACTTGCATGCTGGATTGGCATATCAAGATAATGACAGACTTTAGGCTCATTCTTAATTGCCTCAATAAGTTCATCATTAATCTCTTCCGGATAACAGTACTGAATTCTTATCCACTTAAGATCTTCAATCTTGGCAAGCTCATGTATAAGCATTGGAAGTGATTTCTTTCCGTAAAGGTCTGTTCCATAAAGAGTTGTCTCCTGTGCTACAAGTATAAGCTCTTTTGCTCCATTGTGTACAAGGTGCTTTGCCTGCTCCACAAGATACTCAACAGGATAACTTCTGAAATTGCCACGAACCTTAGGAATTATACAGTATGTACAATGCTTATCGCATCCTTCCGCTATCTTAAGGTACTCAAAATATCCCGGCGTAGTAATAATTCTCTTTTCTTTAACAATAGGAAGTCTGTTGGCATCATCAACGACATTAAAGCCCTTACCTTCAAGCACTGAAGTAACAACCTCCGCAATCTTGTCATAAGAAGTTGTTCCTAAAAATGCATCAACCTCCGGAATCTCTTTGATAATCTCATCCTTATATCTGTGAGCAAGGCATCCTGTAACAATAAGTGCCTTACACACAGCATCTTCCTTGTGCTGTGCCATCTCAAGTATCGTGTTGATACTCTCCTGCTTGGCATCACCAATAAAACAGCATGTATTGACAACAATAACATCTGCCTGTGTTTCATCATCTGTAAACTCAAAGCCCTTATCGTTAAGGATTCCAAGCATATTCTCTGTATCTACAAGGTTTTTATCACAACCTAAAGATGCAAACATAATCTTCATATACTGCATTACCTCCTGCATAGTACTCCTCATTGTAACACATTTTTTGCAAATGTAAACATATCCCTTACATAACCTGACCATATAAAACATTATCAAACTGGCACTTTTAATAAGCCCTGAATTGTACTATTCTTTGCTGAAAATATGAATCAAAGGAGAAAAAGATAATTATGAAAGACAAAAAAACAGGTTTAATCCAGACATTAATTGGTACTATTATTCTTGTTATCGGTATTGTGTTATGTGTAAACACATACATAGTAAAAGGTAATAAAGCATACGCATTTTCACTTCTTGTAACAATCCTTGGCATTGTTATTCTTATTGCCGGATTATACAGAACATTTTCAAAGAAAGAGAGAAAGCCTGTAGACGCAAAGGTTATTGCACAGGCTGCTTTGTGTGCCGCACTCTGCTATGTTGGTGCAACATTTATAAAGATAGACATTCCTGTTGGAACAGAAAGAACCATGTTCCACTTTGGTAATGTATTCTGCGTTCTTGCAGCTTTACTTATCGGTGGCGAATGGGGTGGTCTTGCCGGAGCAATCGGCATGACAATAAGTGATTTGTCAACAGCCTATGTAACAAGCGCTCCTAAGACATTTATTCTTAAGTTGTGTATCGGTCTTATCGTTGGTTTTGTAGCACATAAGCTCTTCCACCTTTCTAAGGAACATTCTGCAAAATATGTTACTGTTGCTACTGTTGTATCAAGCATATGCGGTATGGCATTCAATATTGTTGCTGACCCTGTAGTCGGATATTTCTATAAGACATACCTTCTTGGTGTGCCTCAGGACCTTGCCAAAACACTTGCCAAAATAGGTGCGATAACCACATCTGTTAATGCAGTTATCGCTGTTATAGTTGCTTCAATCATATATCTTGCATTAAGACCAGCTATGAAAAAGCTGAATATGTTGAGAGATTTATAAAAATGTTTTTCGCCGCTTTGTCATCATGCAGGGCGGCGGTTTTTATTCCAGCATCATCATTATATTCAGTTTAAATGTATCATCAGCCGGCTCAATATTTATTCCGCCGTAATATTTTTCAGCAATACGTTTTATGTTCTTAAGCCCATATCCATGTGCCTGTGCATTATCCTTATCCGTTGCCGGAAGTTTTCCCGGCTCAACAGTTATCCTGCCCGCACATGAATTAGTAATCTCTATAATATAGGCATTCTTTTTTCTAAAAGCCTTAAGGCTTACATATCCATGCGGAGTTTTCTGTGCTGCTTCACAGGCATTCTGCAAGGCATTAAATAAAACTATGCTCATATCAAATGCGTCAACAACACCTTTTTCAGGATAATGAAAATCATAAGTAAAATCTATTCCGGTTTTGATACATTTGTCCTTATATTCTCCTATAACAATATCAGTTACAGGATTACCGCTCTTAACATCAGACTGTGTCTGAATAATCATTTCATTAAGCTTTGATGAATATTCCTCTGCAGCCTCATTTCTGCCACTCTCAATAAGTTCATTAAGCACCATCAGATGATTAGCCATATCGTGGCGCATAGCCCTTATTTCCGCATATGATTTCATTGCAGTATCAATATGATTCTTAAGGTTACCAATCTGTGCCTCAAGAATCTCCTGCTCCTTATTATTCTCCTGCATTTTCTTAAGTTCCTGATACAGCATAAGAAATACAAGAATAGCACCATATGATATCAGATAAAATGCAAGAAGTGTGTAGTTAAACTCATAAACCGGTTCGATTACTCCCGCCTTCATCGCCTTATCATATAAATCATAATAATTAATCACGCTCTGATAGCCTACAACCTGCGCCAGCATCGGCAGTACAAGCATTATAAATTCTTTGACAGTCAGTTCTTCACAGGCATTTTTATAGACTTTAAGAAACATTTTTACTGAAAATCCTATAAAAAGCATGCACAGAACTACCTCAAGAATCTCTGTTGCAACAAACATTGCAATTATTGCAGGAATGTTTGTCATAAATATCTCTATATTATTCATTAATGTAGTCGTCATCTGGTTAATCAGCATCATAAGCTGTGACACGCTTCCTACTGCAAGCCATCTTAATGCAAAAAATGTTATGCACAGAAATGCCTTCAGCCTTATTTTCTTAAAATCTCCCACAATAAGAACAATATAAACCGCTGCCATTGCGATTACATATGCAGCCAGATTAGGCAGTATCTGTGGAATATAATAAAGCACCGTAAGCACTGCCAGATACAGTACTGCCGATGCAAATGCTCTTTTTTTATTAACAAAATCACTTAAAAGTCTGTACAGGAAAAATGCAGCTGCAAGCCTTACACCATTAATCATGCACTGTGAGACTATTTCATAAAATAAATCTATTTTCATTATCTACTCTCCGATTCCCCTCATCGAATATTTCATGTAACTTTCGACAAAACATTTGTAATTCTGCTTTGCCATAGTTACCTGTCCCTTTTCAAGATAAATGTGTGAAGAATCATATCGTTCCACATATTTCATATTGATAAGATATGCCCTGTGGGGACGGAAAAAGCTTTCTCCAGCCATATCCTGCAATTCAGACATTTTGCCATAGTATTCAATGTCATCTGTAGTCGTATGAATAACGATTTTGCGGTTAAATACCTCAGCATATACGATATCATCAAGGTACACTCTTGTATGTACTTTCCCATTGGTAACAGTAATGCTTGCCCGTCCGGCGTTGTCTGCTTGAAGTTCCTGGATTCTTTCTTCCGCTTTTCTTAACACAGCTTCCAGTTTTTCATCATCAACCGGCTTTACAAGATAATTAAGCGCATCTACATCAAATGCGTCATAAACATATTCCTCTGCCCCAGTCACGAATATTATCTGGACTTGAGAATCATTTTTTCTTAACTGCCTTGCCGCCTGCATGCCGTCCATGCCCGGCATCTGGATATCAAGGAGTAAAATATCCAGACGCATCGAACACAGAAGAAGGTTGTCACAGCTTGAAAATTTAACAATTCTTGCCTGTGGCATTAACCTTCTTACTTTGTTTTCAAGGATATCCCGAATTCTGCTCTCATCATCGCATATACCTACAATCATTTTCCTGCTCCCATAACTATTTCTAAATATATCGGCATAACCCTGAAGTAATTAAATGAGCATATTAAAATGTTTATAGTTCTGCTCATTTTCTATATCAGTATCTGTCAAACTCTGCTTAACGGAATTGATATCCCCGCCTGCCTGAATTGTGTCAGACATTTCATCAGCAGACTCCGCTGTCTTTTCAGCAGATTCTGCCATCTTTTCTGCAGACTCGTCAGTCTTTTCACTAAGATCATCCATAATCTCAGACAGTTCACCCTTATCTTCATCTTTTCCTGCTGCCTCATCAAGCGCATCTTTTCTTCTCTCTTCCGGAGTCTTTGGCTTGTTCTTCTCTGCAGCCTTGGCAATCTTTTCTGCTCTCTCCTGTGCCTCATCTAATACATGAAGCATTTGTGAGCTGTTGTATTCCTGCTTGGCAGCTTTAATCTCATCCTCATAAGAATGAAACATTTCCAGCTTCTTGGCAATTTCTTCAACAGTCTGTGCCTCTGTATTCTTGAGATTCTGCTTCTGTTTCTCATAGAATTCGATTTTACCGTCACGCTGTGCCTGTCTGTCCAACCGGTCTTTTGTACTCTTTAGCATTCCCTGATTTTGCAAGCCAAACATCGTTTTCCCTAATAAACTTAACGAATAATTCATGTCAAATCTCCTTCCTGGCTATACATACATGTCAATCAAACTTCTTTATCAATCTTGCCTGAGGCGATTGACGCTGCTGTCTTTGAGTAATATGTACCTTTACTTGTGTATGAACTTCCTGCTCCGTTTGAAGCATTTGATATAGCTGACGCCTTCCTTGATACATTTCCTGCAAATGAATTGTACCCGTTAAATATTGATTTTAATGTGCTTTTATCAGCCTTTTTTAATGTGTCTTCATCTAATTCCAGCTTATTACCTTTTGCGATTGTAATGCCTGCCTTAGATAACAGTTTTGCATTTTTGCCAGTCATTCCTGTAAGCCATGCGGCATTTCTTAATACAGATTTATTATTAGATTCTCCTGATTCACTCACAACATCATTGTAACTTTCGATAAATGATTTAACAGCTTTAACAATTGTGTCATCATCTTTATCAAAAAGCTCCGAATCATTAAGCTTATCTGCTGCCACCTTTAATGAATCCGCACTTGAACCCATAAGAGTTGATTTCTGTACAGTATCCTGTTTTGTAGTTGACTTTTCAGTATCCTGCTTTGCATAATATGCCTTCATCAGTTTCTTATAGCTTCCATTTCTGATTGAAGCATAATCTGATAAATAATTAGCTGTTCCCACTGATGAATTAGATGCTGTTCCAAATAACGCTGAATAATCAATATTACTATTATATTTACTTGAATAATCACTAAAACTATTAATTCCTGACATAAATTTATCCCCCTATAATCTTATATCAATCTTTTTATAAATGTTCTGGCTATCAGGTTCACTACTGTCCTGTGTGCCGTCTTCTTTTACTTTTTCACTGTCATGTTCAGTCTTTTTGCCGTCTGCGGACCTGTCTGTTTCATTATCAGACTCTCCTGCTTTGCTGATTGATTCCTTTGCATCTGCAAGTGAAGACATCTGTGCCTGTGCTGCCTGCTGTGCCTTTCCCTGTAAATCAGCAAGTTCCTGTTCTTTCTTCTCAGTACTTGAGCCTCTTCCTTTGTCCATTGCTATTTCTGACTCAAGAACTCCGGCTTTTCCATTTATCTGTGTGGCAACACTTCCCTGCACCTGTGCCTGTTTCATTGCTGAATCTGCTGAAATCATAGCAGACATTTTGCCCTGTGATATTCCACCCACCTGTCGCTTTGAGCCCTTATTTTTTCTGTATCATCATAATCAGCGCCAGTCAGCTCATCAACAGAATTACTGCTCTTATTCTGCTGTTGTTTTCTAAGTTCAATCTGATGCTGTCTTAACTGCTGTGTCAGGCTGCTGATTTCCTGCTGAATCTCCTGCCTTTTCTTCATCTTCTCTTCTAATGAAAGTTCCTGATTAGAAGATAGTTCCTGTAATTTTTTCTGTGCATTTGCAATCTGATTCTTTAAATTTCTGCTAATAGAATCCATCTGCATATTTCCACCAATACTGTCCGACCTTTTGCAATCCGTTGCATTTCCGACACCATTAACTGTCATAGTCATTATCCTCCTTGATATATTTTCTTTATAAAAATGTCGGAATAATACTTTTTCTTATATATTCAGATGTTGTGAATTGACCTTTTTTCGTTGTGAAGCGACTGAGAAAATCAAAATGCCCTGCTGCTGGTTTTTGCCAGTTGCAGAGCACTTTTATTTCACCATATTTCAATTTTATCTTTATTTTCTAATATTGACTTTCATTAACAGCTATAGTATTATCCTTTCATAAAGGAAATGGGTTTTTGTCTGGTAAGCGATTAATCGCCGAGAGAGTTGCTCGTTTCTTTTTTTATGTCTATAACATCATATAGATACATCCTCCATCATTTGAATGCCTTATTAGCACAGAGGTATGAAATATATTATACCTTTCCACTTTACCATTATCATCATATACAGGAAGAGCAAATTTTGAATCATATCTATACCAACCATTTTTGCCATCTCTTCTATGTTTATCTTCATTATTCTCTCTAAAATGCTTTCCCACAGCAATTTCAATAAGTTCAGGAATACCTGTTGCAGCATTTGCCTTTGCTTTAGCATTTGTTCCTTTAATACTATTTGTATATTTTGAGCCAGTATATTCTTTAGGTAAGTCTGAACCAATATAAACCACATCACCGGTTGATACAATAGTATATATTTCACCAACATATTTCTTTATCTGGCAGCAAAAGTAATCTATCAATTACCGGATGAATAATTGCGGTTTCTGTAATCTGATTAATTGCACATAGCTTCTTCCCTGCATCTTTACTGGATGCTCCGCAGTGATAAACCAATTCTGTCTTCTCACCATAATCAAGTACAATTAACCTGTCATGACAATCGGGATTAGGCTTGATTCGAAGCGATGGATATTGATTTTGAAAATCTGTCACTAAAGATTTTGTAAGAAATCCTTTTCCACCTTTTCCATTTTCTGTGAACAAAACAGCCTCCACACCATCAGCCTTTTGAGAAAGATGTTGTAATGACTTTGCATTCATATAATCATCCACAACATAGATTGATTTCTTTGCTTGCTGATAGATTTCTATGTAAGCAATATCAGCCTCGAACTTCTGACCTTTATAAATCACAAAATTCTTCTTGTCTTTATCAGTAATAAAATTATCTGCTAAGATAGCCAAATCTTTTTGAATTGAATCTACCTTATTCTCCATTCGATCCTGTCTCTCCGTTATCGTTCCAACCTTCGCTGTTAAAAAATTCATTTCATTTCTAGTAACAAACTGCTGATTTTGCCTAATATAGTGACGCATCTCCCTAAAAGTACGCATAATAAATATGCTCTGTTGTTCCGCTAATTCTCCACGAAGAACTGTTGCAAGCATATAAATTCCTTGCTCTGTAAATGCGTATGGTAAATATCTGCGTCCACCTTCCTGACCAGCAAAAAAATCCTTTTTCCGTGAGGTCACAATTTGTGACCTCACGGAATCAATTTCACTATTAGATAGTCGAAACATAAAATCTTCCGGAAATCTTTCTATATTTCTTTTTACTTGTTGATTTAACTTTTTTACTTCATAGCCATAAATTTCTGCCAAATCTTTATCCAACATTACCTGCTGTCCACGAATTATATACACTTTACTACGAATATCATCTGTAGTAATCAATTCTTTTGTTTCTTCCATTCTTCCTCCAAACAAATCTGTTGCAATTTCTATAAGCTGCTTATATCGTTCCATTATCGTGAAGCCACAAATTGGGATTTCACAGGTTAATCCTCCACTATACTCTCCATCTGCTCCAACTTCTGCAAGGCTTTCATATACGCCATTAATCTTTTATACTGCTCATCTCCAAGGCTGTGAATCTGTTTCAAAATTCTAATATCCGCTCTGGTAACTTCATAATCCATATCTGCATCTTTGTATTCTGGATCAATTCCTTTTCCTGTCAAAAGCTGTTCGGGAGTAATCTCCAATGCATCACATATAGATAACAGGCAGTCCGCTTTGGGATTTGTCTTTTTCTTCTTCCAGTCACTAATGTTACTTGTTGCAATCCCGGTCCTTTTTGATAGTTCCAACTGGGTCATGTTCTTCTTTTCCATCATATAAAAAATTCTTTCACTGATAATCATGATTTTTCCTCCATCAACACTCCGTATATATCCGTATTTATAAATTTATGTATCCGTCTATACGGTTATAGTATCATGCTGCAACTTTTCTTTCAATAGAGATTTTTGTATTTCTGAACTTTGTTATATTCTTCTCTTTATATAGCTCCGTGTACAACTGTCTTATTCTTTCCCTATGAAGATAAAAATCCGGATCCGGCAAATTATCCAAATCCATTGCTTCCACATACTTTGCTACCATTTCTCCAATAAAATTTGCTAAATTGCTCCATACATCTCTTTCTTTTAAAACCATTCAAATTTGTAAATATTTCCTAAATGCTTTTGTGAACTTTTTCCTTCAAAAACATTACAAATTGATATTTGGTTTTTGAAAATTATTGTTCTCAAGTTTCTATCAAATCGAGTAGAAGTCGGTGATTAGCCGCCGTCCTCTCACACTACCGTGCATACCGTTCGGTACACGGCAGTTTCAATAGTTAGCGTGCATGTACTGATAGGCTGTGGCTAAATCATAAAAGCCCCAGTTTATCAGCCTTTCTTTATTCAGCGCCCAAATCACAGCTTTGTTATTACTGATATACCAATACATTCGTAAAGTAAACGCACCATAGCAAGTACCTTTTTCCATCCGCTTATATCTGCAATAATAGTCTCACACTATACACAGTCAAAAAAGTTCAGTACTGAACTTTTTTGACCAGCGTCAGGAGGTTAGACTATGAGCACTCAAACCAGTTTCGTTGCAGAACAGTTTCGACTACAGCAATGGGCAAATCAGATCAAGGACTGTCAGAACCGTCCCTCTGATATGAAAGTGGATGCCTTGTGCCAGGAGCATGGCATAACAAAAGCAAATTATTACTATCGCCTGCGGCGAGTCCGGGAAGCCTGTCTGGAACTCTGTGAACCGTCCCCTTCTTTCGTGGAACTCACAGCATCTACAGAAAGTATGCCGATGAAAGGCTCCCATACACATTCCTCTGTAGCTGCAGCACTTCATACAGAAAGCGGAATCACGATAGCTCTCTATAATGACGCTTCACCGGAGTTCCTCAGAAATCTGATAGGAGCAGCCAGCCATGCTGAATGATGCTTCAGGATTTCAGAAAATATATCTTGCTACCGGATACACGGATCTGCGCAGAGGCATGGAAGGACTGGCAAACATCATTCGTTTCCGTTTCCATTTAGATCCCTATGACAGAAATACCCTGTTCCTGTTCTGCGGCAAGAGAACATACCGTATCAAGGGACTCCTGTTGGAGGAAGATGGTTTCCTGTTATTGTACAAACGGTTAGATACCGGTGCTTTCAACTGGCCAAGGAGCAAAGAAGAAGCACTGGCAATTACTCCGGAACAGTACGCGATGCTCATGCAGGGACTGGAGATTGTTGCCAGACACCCGATAGAGCAGACAGAGGATCCGAAGAAACTCTTTTAAGTTTTGTCCATTTCGCAGAAATTTTTTGTGGACAGTTTTATCTCGCTGGACTTGCAGTCCGCTGTTTATTCACAATGATTCTGTTCTGTCACCCATGCGGCTGGGAAGGCAGGGCAATTGTGGACAACAGTACTGAAAATCTGAAAGGAAGCAGTGATTGCTCAGGTTTTCAGTACTGTTCCACCGTCATAATGACGAAAGGAAAACAGCCACCGGCTGGCGGAAATGTGGCATATCTGCTATAATGGCTCCAATAAGAAAAGGAGCTCCACTATGGCAGTCAGATACACCGAAGAACAATTGAATACCGTTGACAAGTCCCTTCTGATCCAGATGGTTCTGAACCAGCAGGAACAGTTGGAGACCCTAACCGCCGAAGTCCGTTCCCTCAATAGGAAGATGCAGCTGATGATGGAGCAGATGGTTCTGGCAAACAGAAACTGATACTTTAGTGAATGGAATTTTCAGAGTATAATGAGTTTATTAGAAAATTGAAAGCGGGTGGTTATCATGACATTAGATAGTGTTTTGACAGGTATTGTAACAGGTGTTGTAGCATCCATTATTATAATAGTGATGCAGACAATCTTTGATTACATTAAGCGAAAGAAATATGAGATGTTTCATTTTTATGAGTTCGATTCATTTGATATAGATGAATGTGCACCTCCTGAATATTTAAGGGAATCAGGCAATGCAGGACATACAAAAGTCAAAATGGAACTTCCATTTGATATGAAATGTGTTCAAGTATTTCTTAAGAACGGGCTGATTTATGAAGATTTTAATGTTCCTGCTAATTCGCCAATTTGGATTTGTTGTGATTGTAGTATCGATGATTTACTCGGGTCTGATGAAGAAATTGGTTTTACAATGAAGTGTATAACAACTCAGAATGAAAAGAGAGAATACGAGTATAAAAAGATTTATACCATGTTAGAAAAACCTATTCGATATGCACTCAAACTTAAGAAGCAGCATTTCACTCTAGCAACAGAATTACATTGATCAAAAAATGTTAGCCTCGGTGGAGAAATCCATCGACTCCCAAAACTGCGGATCCATTAAATTCAGTTCCGTATCCATATCTTCTGCTGTCGCAATTACAGTTGGGACCTTCACAATGACTGTCATGGTAACCGTTCGTATCATATTTTGTATAATCATTATTCATAAATCCCATCCTCTCTCTCTAATAGATGTTCATGTTTATTTGTTAATATAAAAATAGCACACTTGTAGTCCAATAAAAAGGACTCATAAGTCGTGCTATCTAAACTAAGTTCAATTGTCCAATTCCCGATTGGATAATTTCATTCTCTCCGTCTTTGTAAGCCATATAGAACTGCCGCATTCCCGCAACATTGCTTCTTGAGAAACCTCTTCCGCATTCTTCTGTCAAATATGATGACAAGGAATCCAGGACTTTTGCTCCATACTTAGCTCTTTCTGCTCCCTGTTGTTCCTGCTCTACAATATATCTTCCCAGCAAAAAAACTGGTAAGAACCGTAATTGCATTTGCCATTTGTCCCATATTACTTCTGGCACTGTCAATCAATTTCTTTGATTTATCAAATAGACTTTGAAACTCATTACTTTCTATGATTTCCAATTTTTCGATTTCCACACTAAGACCTCCAAACTGTCTATGATTTCCAATTATTTTTTTATAAAATATTTGTTTTTCTAATATCAAAACGCATACCGAAATTATAACTTATCCAACGATTTTTCACAATCAATTTTATGATTGTAAAATAAAAAGCAGGTAGCCAGCCATTGCAACCGACTACCTACCCACTTACTACTGCTATTCTTCTGCTGCTTCTAAAGAAATTTTCAAAAATTCCTTATCTGTCATTCCATCTAGCTTTCTCAACACCTGCCCAGCAAGCTCCTCCATATCACTGTCCTTTATGTGCAGCATTACCCGTCTGATTTCTTCCATCAGCTTCATTCTGTTTGATGTCTCAAAGACACACATCAAATTTGTTTCTTCTACCGTAAATGGATTATTCATATTCCTATATTTCCTCCCTGTTCGTCTTTTTAGTTTTATCCTGCTCTTTTGCATCTTTATTCTTCCCCTGTGCCACTTCCGTCTGCTTGGCTGCCAGACGCTCCTTTAAGGAAGTACGAGCCTGCGGCTTTTCCACCTGTTCTTTCTTTTCTTCCTCACGATTGAATTTCTCCACGCCATTGTTGAGCCTGTCATCAATCATGTTATAATTCTGCTCCTCAACCTCCTCGATCTTGGCAAGCGGTTTATACTCAGCCAGCTTTGCAAGCAATTCCTTTGCCTGTCTTTCGCTGTCCTCGTCTGTTCCTTCCTCTATGGCAGTCTGCAAAAAATCCCGAAGCGGTTCAATGTTGCCATTTCTTATATCATCAACAATCATAAGTACCTGTGCTTCTCTATCTGCTACGGTGTCGGCATAACCATACGGATCAATGTCCTGAGATAACTGGTCAAGCTCTGCCGCAAGCGTCTGTATCTTCTGCTCTTTTGTCTCCACATCAATCACATCTTTCTCCGGATATGCCACAATCAGCTTTTTAATTGCATCCTGTACCTTTGGAGTATCACGAAGCTCCGGTGCATAATTCAGGAAATCAACATCAATGCTCTTGCCGCTTACAATGTCTAACTGCTCATCTTCCCCTGTCCCCTCAATGTGCATATTGACACCAATCGAAGGAATCCCATGCATACGGGAAGGATCAATGGCATTATAGAGATTCATTGCTTCTTCAATCGTTTCGATGCCCTCATGGTATTCGCCCATATTATGAAATTCTCCACACTCCGCAACTGTAAATGTGATATGGACTGTCTCCGGCTCAATCATAGGTTCTTTTTCCAGTTCAGACAGCACTTTTTCTTCTGATGCAAGTGTGTTTTGTTCCTGCATCACTTCTTTCCCCTGCGTGACAAGCTGATTGTTGATCTGTTCCTGCTGTGCCTTCTCCTGCAGATAAGTTTCCACCTCCGGCAGATATGTCTCCAGCGTTCCGGTTTTTCCCTCTGTAATCGGGTTAATATCTACCTGAATGCCTGCAATATAAATGCTGTCCTCATGCAGCATATTGAAAAGGTCATCTTCTCTGGTGGAACCTGTGTATTCTACTACTACATCCAAATCTGAATTTTCCTTTTCTATGCCCCTGCAACGGCTCCCGGATACCACCACATCCACAATTTCTGCATCCAGACCGTATTCATCAATCTGCGATCGCACATAAGCATACACTGTTTTTTCAATATCTTCCGCACTCTGTCCGTCCAGACTGTGAAACAGTTCTTCCGTCCTTGCCCGGAAATCTGCAACCACATCCGGATTGTTCTCACTAAATTCTGCCTGCTTTGCTTCCAAATCTGCCTGTTCCACTTCCTCGGCTTTCTCCGAAAGTTCCTCAAAATCAACAATCTCTGCTTCGGAACCTGCATACACCTCGCCCTGCAAAAATTCATCACGATAATACTGCTCTGTGACCGCTGAAAACCTCGGTTCTTTCAAATTTGCAATCACCATATCCATTGCCCTGCGAATGGTAATATCCGGGTTATCGTAGACACCGCCATCCAGCAAATGGTACTGTTCATCCAGAATGGAATAATCATATCCCTCCTCACATTCGTGCATCAGGATATAACGGTCTGCGATATGAACCGCAAGCTCCGTCTCTATCTCATTCTCTTTGCCCTCCAGTGTCAGCATGAACTTCGGCAGCTCTGTAAATCCAAACGAATCTACAAAGTGTGCGGTGTTTTCCCCGTTCTCATGTAATACCACAATATCGCTAACCGACAGGGAATGTGCCTTGTAATCCGCCGGATGGTCAATATTGAACTTTGTATAGATTGCTTCCAATGTTTCCGATTGTGTCTGCCCCTGCAATTCTGCCAGTTCTCCCATATACACGAGCTTATAATTTTCCGGCAATACTGCATCAAAATTATCCTTGGTTATTCCCATACGCTTCAAGCTTTCCGTTCCTTCAAAACGAAACTTATCCAGTTCCGGATTATCCTTTAACTGATAAATGCCATATTTGTCAGTATTTCCATACAAGAGCTGTGCTTCCCTGTTGGAATCACTCTCTGCAAGTTCTTCCTGCATTGCCTTATCATAGACCGCCTTTCTCTCCTTCATATCAATCAGCTCATCTGTATCTGTGTTATAACGCACATCCAGATGATACTCTCCGTACTCTCTGGAATCCTGATTGCCGATTTCCGTTGTCCATGCACCCCTGCTTTCCAAATATGCCTGTATGCTCAACTTGTCATCGTCTGTCATTTCTGACAATGCCTGCATCAGTTCCGGTCTGTCCATGCCATATACATCAAGCAGACTGAACTCTGAAAGGTCCGTATTCTGTATGAGGAGAATACTTTCCTTTGTCTGTTCCTGTGATACTTCCCTGTTCCTTTGTAATTCCTGTAATTGTTCCTCTATCCCAGTAATCAACTCCGAAGCTGTCCTCCGTATCGTATCCATGGAAGCTCTCAGTTCCTTGGTATCTCTGCCACTGCTCCATCCGGCAATATATCCAAAGGAATAATCGGAAGTGTCCACTCCAAAATGCTGACATACCGTATAAGCTATGCTCTCCGCTTCCACCTCTTTAGTGTTGCGGTCTTTTCGCATCTGCTCATCCTGCTCCACTTCCTTGCTGTGCAGCTTGGAATGAGCCACCTCATGAATCATGGTCTTTAATGTCTGGCTCTCGCTCATGTTTTCCTGTACCGCAATCCGCTTTGCTTCCCTGTCATAGTAGCCTTTGGAATCTCCGGCTATCTCCTCCAGTTCAATCGGTACTGGCGAAATAGCTTCTACCGCACGAATCATATCCTGATACCCTTCCACATCTGAAAGAAGCTCCTTTGCCGCAAGTTCCGGTATCGGCTTTCCGTCTGTCTGCGCCACATCAAAAACGGATACTGCCCGGAATGCCGGAATTGTTATCTCGACTTCCTCTTTCTGCGGATTTCCTTCTTTATCAAGTAAAAGTTCTTGTGTGACCGGATCAATCTTGTCCCTCTCCTCTTTGATTTTATAGGGTGCCGGGGCAAGGATACGAATACCCTTTTCCCCCTTCTTAACGTGCCTGTCAAAATTCTTCTGCCAAGCCTTGAATCCGGCCACTAACGTAGCGTCTGGCTTTTGCATCGCAATTAACATAGTATTGTTAAAGCTGTAATTATGGAATTTTGACATGGTATTCAGATAAGTCTTGTACTTCTCGCTTTCAAAAAGCTCCTTGATACCCTGCTCCAGCTTCTCTGTTATTTCCTGTACTTTCTGTTTTTCTGTTTTAGCGTCTGCCATAGTATTTCCTCCATCTGCTTATTTTTTTGCATGACAAAAGGCAGCCATTATTGACTGCCTTCGCATAACTACAATATTCACTTATAAACCTTTATCATTACTGCCCGTATTCGTTTTGATTTCTGCAATTTACTCCTGTCTCCTTTCTGCTCCTGTCGCTGTAAATGTATTTTACAAATAAAAAAGACAACCAAGATTTTGTTTCTTAATTGCCTGTTTCTATGCTATTAAATTTTTATTGAACCGGTAGCCGACTCCCCAAACAGTCTGTATATAGATTGGCTTGCTTGGGTTATCCTCTATCTTTTCCCGAATATTCCGGACATGGCTCATGACAATGTTGTAATCGCCGGAATAGGATTCCTTCCACACAATGTCATAAATCTGTTCCTTGCTGAACACTATTCCCGGATGCTTTGCAAGAAGCTTCAAGATTTCAAACTCGGTATATGTAAGCTCTATCTCCTGATTTTCCTGAATGATTACCCGTTGAACCTCATCAATCATAAGACCTTTGAAATTCAACAGATGATTATTCAAACCTGACATCTGAGTGATTTCATCTCTGGTATTTATCAACGACAATATGCGGTTCATCATATCATCCTCATTATCTTCAAATGTCAGAACTAGCATTTTCCCATACACATCACCTGCCTTATTACTTTTATCTACTGCTAAAGCTCTGGTCAATACAAAAGAATAATTCCTATATCCAACC
>ENA-ORPH01000238-ORPH01000238.1-human-gut-metagenome-genome-assembly--contig:-NODE-238-length-63539-cov-6.198207_pt1 | contig 63539 bp, 55 predicted proteins | sample MGYA00242142_ERZ509074 | MGnify/ENA primary metagenome ERZ509074 (study PRJEB26280, sample SAMEA2338724) | human gut metagenome | biome: human gut; feature: human-associated habitat; material: faeces...
TGTATTTTCCTGTATTAAATGCTGCATCAGCAAGTAATAATGATGCTGTTTTTGCACCTTGTCCACCTCTACCATGCCATCTAATTTCTATTAAATTGTTCATGTTTTTCCTCCTTTAATTTTTATTTTTTGTATAAAACTCTTTAACTTATCATTTATAAAGTATATTCTTATTTTCTACTATTGTCAAGTAATTTTTGTGACTGAAGGGTCAATACAATAAACAAAAAAAGACTATTTTGGATAGTCTTTTCTCATTTTACATTTTTGCCATTTTTTCTAATACTATTATAAACATTGCATGTGTCCAACCAAGACCTATTACCCAATTTGGTTTTAATGTATTATTATCTATTTGTTCTCCTAGTAAGCTGTGTTTTCCAGCTGTTTTTAAAACAAAATCAAAAGTTTCTTTTGCTTTCTTTTTCTCGCCATTTTCTAAATAATATAATGTCATCCATAAATTTGAAATTGGCCAAGGACATCCATTTCTATAGTGGTCATATTCATATCTTTGATATCCACCAGTATATGTTCTAAGAGTCAAATTAATGTTTTCAACTGTATTTAATACTTTTTTCTCTTTGGGTGAGAAAACTCTAAATGGATAAACAGCACCTAATAAGCTAATGTCCATTCTTCTATCTTCTGAATTTCTTACATATGATTTCCTATTTTCATCATATAATTTTTCATCAATAAGATTTTTTACTTCTACTTGTAATTTTCTTATTTCTTCAATATTTTTATGAATTTTTTCATCTTTTAATCTATTATTTTCAAAATCAGAAACATTTTTTCCTAACACTTTATATATATTTAACATACTTTCAAATGCAGCAAAAATACTAGCTAAAGAATACATATGTATTCCTCTATCATTTTCTTCCCATACATCATAGCTTACAGAATATTTTCCAGTTTCATCAATTAAATCTCTTACATATCTTTTTAAGAAATCAATTGCTTTTTCACACATATGTAAATTGATTTTCAAAAATTCTTCATTTTTTGTATATTCATAGTGTGAATATACTCCATAAACTACACTTGCAGTTTCATCAACTTGATATCCCCAAGATGGTGCTAGCTTTCCATCTGTATAGAAACGTTGTTCCCACATTCCATTTTTGCTTTGAGTCATTCTGCAAAAAGTACTGTAAAATTTTTCTGTTTCTTTAGTCATTTTTAAAATATCTAATGCCTTTGTTATAAAAACTGCATCTCTTGTCCAACAATACGCATATCTTCCACATTGTGTCAAATCCTCATCTACTTCAGGTGCAGCTATTACTCCTCCAGTTGATGGATTTGTTAATAATGGAAATAGCAAAATTGTCCTTCTATAAATGTCTTGTATCTTTTCTTCATAACTATTAGCAGGTTCTTTTAAATCTAGACCATTATGTTCTTTTACATATTTTCTCCAGTAAGATTTAGTTGTAGAATATTCCTTATTAAAATCAATTCTTCTAATTCTTTCTACTTCATCTTCAACAGCCTGCATAGTTTTCTTGCTTTCATCTATAAAGACACAAATTTCTAATTCTTTTTTCTCTCCAGGATTAATAACTCCTACATTATAGCTAACACTAGAATCTTTAGACATTCCAATATAATCTTTTCCTCCTATTACTCCTGATTGAATATTATTTGAAGAATCATTTATTTGACTACTTAAAGTATCCATTCCTTTTGCAAATGTTGCAACAGAAAAATCATGAGCAAATTGAATCATTCCACTATTTATTTTCATTCCACTTACAAAATTATTTTGATCAGATAATAATTCAGAGTGAATTAAAAATCTTACATCTAGTGGAATATTACTCTCATTTATAAATGTATATTTTTTTACAAGTATGTCCTCTTTTATTGTTACAAAATCAGTCTGTAATATTTTCAAGTTAAAATATGTATTAGTTATTTCTGTATTTAGTATATTGGTATCTGTATCATAATATTGCAAATATGTATTATTTATATCTTCGTGTAAATAAATTAAATCTGAATCATTTATTTTTACACCTGTTTTATAATACTTTAAATACTGTCTATTATCCTTATTAGGATATGATAGACGCAACATTTCTCCTTTATAGGAGAATGTTGCTAACATTCTTTGGTTTCCTATTATCGCTTCATTTAAGTATTTTTCCATCATTTTATCCTTCCTATTATCCCTCTATTACATTTAGAATTTGTTTTTCTAAATCTTTAATCTTTTCATTTATTCTAAACATATCTTCATCTCTCAAGTTATCATCTTCTACATCTGATTTCACACTATCTTCCATATCCTTCATTTCATTTTGTAATTTACTCAATCTGTCTATAATTTCTTGTTTTAAATTCTTAGCTCGTTTAATTTTAATTTTATTAACAATCTTCAATTCATCACATAATTCGTAAGTTTCTCCATATTCTGGAATAGAAACTCCAATACCTGTCTCTTCTAATATTTTATCTCTTAAAACTTCTTGTGATTCTTCTTCTCCATGAACTAAAAAGATATGTTTTGGTCTTGATATGAATGAATATACAAAATTCATCAACCATTCTTGATCTGCATGCCCAGAATATCCTTCAATATATTCAATTCTTGCATTTACTGCAAATTCTTCCCCAAATATTGTTACTTTTTTAGCTCCATTTACAATTGAATATCCTAATGTTCCTGGAGCTTGATATCCTACAAATAATATTGTGCTCTTAGGGTTCCATATATTATGTTTTAAGTGATGTTTTATTCTTCCAACATCACACATTCCACTTGCAGATATAATAATTGCTGGCTCTGGACTTTCATTTAAAGCTTTTGATTCATCTGCTGTTTGTGTAAATTTTAAACCTGGAAATTCTAAAGGATTATCTCCATTTTCCATTTTTTCTTTTATCTCATCATCAAATAAATCTGTATTTTGTTTAAATACCTCTGTTGCTGAAATTGCTAATGGACTATCGACATATACAGGAACTTTCATTAATGTTTTATATTTTCTCATAAATTCTGCATCATCAGTATTTTCTTTTATTTTATTTAATTCATATAATATTTCTTGTGTTCTTCCTACTGCAAAAGATGGAATTACTACAGTTCCACCATTATCAATAGTTTCTGATACAATATTTAAAAACAATTCTGCTTTTTGATTATTTCTTACATGTAATCTACTTCCATAGGTTGACTCCATTACAAGAAAGTCTGCACTTTCAATCATTGTTGGAGAACTTAATAATGGAATATCATTATTTCCTATATCTCCTGAAAATACAGTTTTTGTTTTTTTCCCATCCTCTTTAGTCCAAACTTCTATAGAGCTTGAACCTAACATATGTCCTGCATCATTATATCTAACATAAATATTTTCTGCTACCTGAATAATATCATCATATTTTACAGGGACAAATAGTTCTTGACTTTTTATTGCATCTTCAGCAGTATATAGTGGTGGAAAAGTTTGTTGGCCTTTTCTCAATCTTTTTTTATTTTTCCATTCAGATTCCATTTCTTGTATATGGCCACTATCTGGCAACATAATCGCACACAAATCACAAGTTGCCTTATGTGCATAAATTGGTCCTTTAAAGCCTTCATTATATAATTTAGGTATTCTACCTGAATGATCTATGTGGGCATGAGTTAATAACATAAAATCTATTTCTGCTGGATTATAATCAAATTCTTTATAATTTTTCATTTCTAATTCAGCATTTCCCTGGTACATTCCACAATCAACCAAAAACTTCTTTCCTGCAGCTTCAACTAAAAAGTTAGAACCTGTTACAATTTTTGTTGCACCTAAAAAAGTTATTTTCATAAGTTATCTCCTTCAAATAAATATTTTAATTTTTTTATTTATTTTCATTTTTTCTACTGGTATTATTTCAAATTTTTCTTCGCTTATATTATCATCAAATATTTGTACAAAATATTTTTCATTTTCTACTATTATTTTATAATACAATTCATTTAATCCTATGATTCTAGTCTCAAATAAATGTGTTATTATTTCAAATGGCATATTTGAAACAATTTTTTTTTGAATAGCTTTCTTGAATAGTAAAATCTCTGTCTTTTTAGTTTCTTCATTTAATTGTTCTACATCTTTTAAATTTCTATTTAAATCATATGGCAAAAACATAAAATATCGAAACTGATAGATTAATTTCAGTACCTCATCTGGATTTTCACATGAGTTTATACTCAAATTAAAACATTGTAACCAAATCTTTATAAATTCCATTAATAATGATTTTCTTTTATCCTCATCAAATAAACTTATCTCTAAAAATTCTTTTTGCTTTATTAATTTTTCTTTTTCTGCTAAATAATTTTGTGGATTTAAAATGTAATTATCTTCTTCTATTTGTGCTAAAATTTTTTGTTTTTCTGAATTTAATTGTTGCTTTAACATATTTATGTTAAATATTTTTTCTTGTTTTTGATATTCTAGTTGCAACTTTTCTTTTTGGTTTAAAATTTTTTCAATCTCTTTCAATTGTTTCGTCAATTGTTTTTTATGCCTTGTAATTCTTTCTACATTTTCTTTTGTATTATCATAATATTTAATGTCTTTTTCTAAATTCATCTTTTTCTTTTGAATATACTCCGCAAATTCATTACTTTCTTTTATATCATTTATAATAGCTAGTTGTATTAAAAGTTCTTTTAATTTATTAATTCTTTCTTTTCCAAACTTGTTACCAAACTCTTCAGACATTACTTCGAAATAATCAATTATTCCATCTTTGTCTTGACACCATTGATCCATAAATTCTTTTCCAAATAAAATTTGAAAAGCTTGAAAAACAAAATTTGCATCAATATTTTCTATTTCTTGTTTTATTGTAGTCCAAGACCATCCATTAAAATCTCTTAAAACTTCTATTCTATCCATATCTTTTCCTAAATTAATAAAATCTGATACAGCAATAGTTGCATCACCATATTTATTGTTTAATATTTTATAATTATTTGATAATTTCTCGATTGCATATAAAAGTTTTTCTTCTATAGGATAACTTAAAATTTCATTATCTTTTATATAAAATTTATATTTTTTTAAAATCTTTTGAATTTCATCATCTTCTATTTTTTGACTAAGCTTTATAACTTTTATGCTTTTACAATTTTTTTTAATATTTAATATTAATTGTTCAACATATTTCTTTTCACTTTCATTTATTACTTTAACTTTTTTATAATCTTTATATGAAACTTCTATTTTATATAAAATTCCTTGAAGAAGATTTTTTGCTTGTTCATCTATCATTTTTTCTTCAAGAACTTTTTCTAATTCTTCATTCTTGTCTTTTTTGATAATCTTCTCTAGCATCAAATCCTCTCCTTTCTCTTTAGTTATTTAATTTTCTTCTTCATGTGTACTCATATTTAATTCCTGTAAACGCTCCAATGTCATTAGAACTTGACGTGGCTTACTGCCCTGATATCCAGAAATTATTCCTCTTTCTTCCATTTGGTCTATAATTCTACCAGCTCTTGCATATCCAACTTTAAACCTTCTTTGAATAAATGATGTTGATGCTTGTCCTGTTTCAACAACCACATCTATTGCATCTCTTAATAATGGATCAGTATCATCCTCTCCTGCTGCAGCCTCATCAGCAAGTTCTTTGTCTGTTTTATTACTATTTTCTATTGAATCTAATATATCATCATTATATGTTGCCACTCCATTTGATTTAACAAATGAAACTATTTTTTCTACTTCTTCATCAGATACAAATGCACCTTGTACTCTAACAGGTTTTGGAGCACCTGAAGGATAAAATAGCATATCACCTTTTCCTAATAATTTTTCTGCTCCTACTTGGTCTAATATTGTTCTTGAATCTACTTGTGATGATACAGCAAATGCTATTCTTGATGGTATATTTGCTTTAATTATGCCTGTAATTACATCTACTGATGGACGTTGAGTTGCAATTATTAAATGCATTCCAGCAGCTCTAGCTTTTTGAGCTAATCTACAAATAGAATCTTCTACTTCTTTTGCAGCTACCATCATTAAATCTGCTAACTCATCTATTATTATAACAATTTGTGGTAATGTTCCTGTTTCTTCTTCTTTTTCTGCTAATGCATTATATCCTTTTAAGTCTCTAACTCCTTTTTGCGCAAATACATTATATCTGTTATCCATCTCTTGTACAGCCCATGCTAAAGCACCTGCAGCTTTTTTAGGATCTGTTACAACTGGTATTAATAAATGTGGAATTCCATTATATACAGAAAGTTCTACGACTTTAGGGTCTACCATTACAAATTTTACTTCACTTGGTTTTGCTTTATAAATTATACTCGTAATTATTGTGTTTATACATACACTCTTTCCTGAACCTGTTGCTCCTGCAATTAACGCATGTGGCATTTTTGCAATATCAGCAATTTCCATGTTTCCAGCAACATCTTTTCCTAATGCTACACTTAATTTTGATTTACTATCTTGAAACGCATCACTTTCTACTACATCTCTAAAATGTACTGTTTCTTTCTCTGTATTTGGTACTTCTATACCAACAGCTTGTTTTCCTGGTATTGGTGCTTCAATTCTTATTGTTTCTGCAGCCAAATTTAATGCAATATCATCAGCTAAATTTGCTATTTTACTTACACGCACTCCTTCTGCTGGTTTTAACTCATATCTAGTAATTGCTGGTCCTACTGAAACATTTTCAACTTTTGCTTGTACTCCAAAACTATATAATGTTTTTTGAAGTCTTGTTGCAACATCTGTTAAAGCTTTTGCCCCACCTTTTATTGCTTTTTTAGTTCCTTTACTCAATAATTCTACTGGTGGATATTCATAATGTTCATCTTCTACTGCAACAGCATGTTCTAGTTGTAAAACTTCTTTTACTTTTTCTTCTTTCTTTTCTTCTTCTTTTTTAAATAAATTTCCTTCTATATAATCTGGTTCCATTTTTTGTTTATTTTCAATTCCTAATGGAACAATATCATTTTTAGCATGTTTGAATTTTTTTCTTCCAGATGCATCTTCTTCAATAGTTCTTCCATTCAAATTAATTTTAATTTGTTCTGGAACAACTTCATTATTTTTATCATCCTCAACTTCTAAATATGCTTTACGATTTTCTTTTATTGTTTTTGCTCTTTTTCCCTCTTTTCTTATCTCAGCTCTTGCCAATTCTTCTTTGTCATCTAGCTCTTCTCTAGCAACAATTCTAGATTCTCTTTTTTCTTTGCTCTTTTCTACTCCAGCTTCAATCCAATTACTTATTATTTTTGAAATATCTATTCCAAATGTTATTGAAAACATTATTAATGCTAAACCTATGCTTAATATTATAGTTCCTACTTTTCCCAAAAGTTTAAAAAGTGGTACAGCTGCAATCGTTCCTAATGCTCCTCCTCCAATATTATTTGCTCCAAGAGCATATGCATCTTTAACTATATCTGATATGTTTTGTTCAATATTTATTTGCCCATTACAAATTTGATATACGCTAAGAATAACTGCTATAAATATAAGTAATAAACTATACTGAAAAATTCTTGATGATATATATCCATCATCATTTTTGCAGGCCATTTTTATTGCAACTGCAAAAGATCCTATTGGTAATACATATTTTATAATTCCAAACATTCCTCCGAAAAAATCACTTAGCATAATCCCTATATAACCAGATTCAGTATATATCAAAACTGTCAATAAAATACTAAATATTATTGTAATAACTACTCCAAAATCTGTTGAAACCTTTTTAGATTTTCTTCCTTTAGACTTTCTCTTTGTCATTCCATTACTTCCTTTCGTTTAAAAGGGACACTCCTTTTTTTGAAAGGGGTGCCCCCAATTTTTATTGAAGTTCCTTTTTACTATTTTGTATTGTTTTTATAGTATCTTCAAGTGAAATTTCCATTAAATTAACAGCTTCTCCTAGATTTTTCTCTAGCTTAGCTAATGTGTCTGTTAAAACTTTTTCAGTTGAATCTAACAAGTTATTTGCATATTCCTTAGTTCCTTGTGAAATTTCTCTTGACATTTCATTTGCAGTTTCAATTATTTCAGCCTTTTGTTCATAAGCTTTTCTTGTTATTTCATGTTCATCAATCATTGAAATAATTCTATTCTCAGCTTCTTTTACTATTCCATCAGCTTCTTTTTGAGCTTCCACTAATATTCTTTGTCTTTCTTCTTTTACCCATTTAGCTTGTTTTAACTCATCAGGTAATTTAATTCTAATTTCTTTAATTAATTCAAGCATTTCTTCCTTATCTACTACACCCTTATTTGTAAAAGGTAGATTTTTGCTATTTTCTAATATGTCTTCTAATGTTTCTAATAATGTAAAAATTTCCATTGTTTACCCCTTTCTAGGTTTTAAATTCTAAACTTCAAGAAATATTATTGTTGCTCTTCCGTATTTTCTTTTGTCAACAATCTTAATTTTTATATTTTCTATTTCTTTTAGTATTCTTATTTCGTCATCAGTTTCAATGATGATTGTATTTTCTTTTTGTGTCATACCATATTCAACAATTTTTTTCAATGCTTCCGAAATATAACTTGTTTCATATGGTGGATCTATATAAATTATATCAAATTTCTGATTTTTTACTTTTTCTAAACATGTATTGAAATCTGCATTTACTGTTTGAACTTTTTTATCCATATGTGTTTTTTCTATATTTCTTTTTATAACTGCCATGGCATCTTTAGAATTATCACATAAAACTACTTTTTGTGCACCTCTACTTAAAAATTCCAACCCTATTGCACCACTTCCTGCAAACAAATCTAAAACAATTGCATCTTCTATTTTATTTTGTATAATATTAAAAACAGATTCTTTTACTCTATCTAGTGTTGGTCTTGTATTAGTTCCATTTAATGTAAATAATTTTGTTCCTCTTGCACTTCCACTTATTATTCTCATTGCCATTTTCAGCCTTTCATATTTATACTACTATTTTATTCTTTTTTTCTATATTGTCAAGTATTTTAATTAAATTGTAATATAGTTTTAATATTTTTGTAACATTGTAATACTCTTATAACACAGAAAAAGAGGCTTTTAAAATAAAGTCTCTTCTTTCGTTTATTCTTCATCTTGATTTATTTGCTTTATAATTTCTGATTGTGATACTAGTAATGATTCCATTTTTGCTCTATATATATCAAATTGTTGCTTTACTTCACTAAATTGCTGTTCTTTTGCTCTTGTTTGTTGTTCTATTTCATCAAGTCCTTTAGAAGCACTTTCTTTAGCATTTCTTATTATAGTATCAGCTTCTTTTTGAGCATCTGCTATAACTTGTTCTGCTTGTTGTTTTGCAACATTTTTTACTTCCTCAGCTGTTGATTGAGCCATAACTAAAGTATTTTGTAAAGTTGCTTCTATTGTTTTATAATGGTTTAATGCATTATTTAACTCATCAACTTTATTCTTTAAAGATACAACTTCCTTATAATTGCTTTCATAATCTTGCATAACTTGATCTAAAAATTCATCTACTTCTTCTACATTGTATCCACTCATCATTTGTTTACTAAATTTTTTATTTTCTATATCTAATGGTGTAATCATATTAGATAGCCTCCATTCTTTGAAAGGATTAATTTATATTATTATTTTTTAGCCAAGAAACAGATAATTTGCTTTTTATTTCTTCTCTTGCCATTTCATTTGTTATCTCATAATTCATTGGTGCTATTAAGAATATTGAATTTGATATTTTTTGAATATGTCCATCTAATGCATATACTCCACCACTAATAAAATCAACAATTCTTCTAGCAACATCTTTATTTACATATTCTAAATTTACAATAACTGATTTTTTTTCTTTTAATAAACTGCAAATTTCTTCTGATTGTTCAAATGTTGTTGGTTGAGATATTACCATTTTTACAGATTGTCCTTGTGCATTTAATGGTACAACTTTTCCTCTCTTTCCAAAGAATTTTTTGTCATCATCTTCTTCATTTTCATAGTTATTTGATTTATCTTCATATTCATATGCATCATCATCATATTCTTCTGTTTCTCCTTGGTCTACTCCTCCGAATAGTCCCCATACCTTGTCCATTATAGCTCCTGCCATTTTTTTACCCTCCTAATATTTTACACTTTCGTATACTAAATTTGGTTATAGTATCTAACTTTTTTGCGATTTTGTCAATAGTTTTTAAGATTGTAATCAAAATTTAACATTTTTGTAACATTTTTGTAACATTCTTTATTCTTTGTTTTTTTGTAATTCAACTTCATCATAATTACTAATTTTTTTGTAATTTTTTATATCATTATCACTAATTCCAAGCTCTATAAGTTCTTTATCTGTATAATAATCTATAATAGAAAATTTATCTGTTTGTTTAACTATTTTAACTAGTAATTTACTCTGAACTCCAGCTTTATTTCTAATAACATAATATAAATCATTTTCTTTAATTAAAGCTTCATTTGGAACTTTCAATCCTGATTCATTCCACCATATTACATCAACAAGAATTTTCCTATGTTTTATCAAATCTTCTGTCATTTTACTTATTTGAAAAATTATTGTTCTTTTTCCGTTATTTTCATTAATCTGAACAATCTTGGCTTTGCTTTCTTCATTTGAAATTCTTAATTTTAAAGTATCATTAACTTTAGCTTCCATAGCTTGTTCTGAATCCATTGTTACAGCAATATAACATTTAAAATTATCTATCACTTTTCCACATTCATTGTTTGTTGATATTATTTCTCCAGTTTTCAATCCTAATCCATTTAAAAGTTCCTCATTTATTTCATCAAACTTTTCTGGTGTAAGTACTTCTTCTAACCCATCAATTCTATAAGATACTAACCCACTCATTTGAGCTTTTTGGTACTCAGAACCATTTTTCAATTCATTTTCTAGTTTTTTTCTATCTTTTATAAGTTTTTTTATTTCATTATTTTCAATTACTTCTCCAATGAAATTAATTTTTTTACCTATTAAAGTATCTATATTATTTTTGACTTCTGTTATTTCTTGATAATTATTTAATGTATTTAATTTTTCTATTTTTTCTTCAATTTGATTTTCAATTGCTTTAATATCTGCAGATGGTTCATAAGTCTGTTCTTCTAATATTTTTTGTATTTGCTGATTTAATTCTTCAATCTGCTCTGTTTTTTCTTTTTCAGTATCACTATAATACCTAAATATAGCTTCATTTTTAGCAACTCTTTGTCCTTCAATTGCTATTGCATATATTCCATTTTTGTAATCTTCGCCTTTTTCTACAATCTCATCTCTAATAATATATCCGACAGTTGTATCTTCTTTTGCTAAAGTTCCTTGTCTGACAATATATGTATCTGAAGAACGGACAATAAGTAAATATATTGCCCATACAATATATAAAATTATAATAATTGCCGAAATAATCGCTATAATTTTTCTGCTTATCTTCAAGTTTATTCTCCTCTCTTAAATACATTATAATGTATCTAGAATCTTCTGTAAATCATGTGGTCCTATCCAAATAGTTTGTTTATTTTTCTTAAACCAAGTTATTTGTCTTTTTGCATATCTTCTAGTCTCTTGTTTAATCTTTTCTATCATATCTTCTTTAGATATTTTCCCGTCTAAATATTCTACTACTTCCTTATACCCTAATCCCTGCATTGCTGTTGGAAATTCTTTATACTCATTTAATATTTTTTTTACTTCTTCTATTAATCCTTCATCTATCATAAAGTCTACTCGTTTATTTATTCTATCATAAAGCACCTCTCTATCCATATTAATAGCATATACTTTATAATCGTATTTTACGCCACTTTTTCTTGATTCAATTTCTTGTTCTGTCTTATTTTTGCCTGTAGCTTTATAAATTTCTAGAACTCTCATTATTCTCTTTTTATCATTATGACTGATTTTTTTCATTGCTTCAGAATCAATTTGTGTTGCTTCTTCATACAACTTTTCTAATCCTTCTTTTTGTACTCTTTCTTCTAATTCTTCTCTATATTTCTCATCTAATTTAATATCCTGATATTCAATGCCATAAACCAAACTATCTACATATAATCCTGTTCCTCCAACAACAATTGGAGTTTTACCTTTTTTCAATATTTCTTCAATTGCCATTTCAGCATCTTTTTTATAATCAGCAACACTATATCTTAAATTTGGTTCCACAAAATCTTGCATATAATGCTTTATCCCTTGCATTTCTTCTTTAGTTGTTTTTGCAGTGCCTATATCCATTTTTTTATATATTTGCATAGAATCTGCTGATACTATTTCTCCATTTATCTTTTTGGCTAATTCTATTGATAGTGCTGTTTTCCCTGATGCTGTAGGTCCACAAATTACTATTACTTTTGGCTTACTCATATTAATCCTTTCCATCTATTTTCTTGCAAATTTTCTTTCAATATCATATTTTGACATTTTTATCGCTATTGGTTTTCCATGAAGACAAGCAAATGGATTTTGCAATGACAATAATTGTTCCATTAAACCATCAATATCTTCTTTATTTACTGCAATACTAGCTTTATCTGCCACTTTAGAAGCAATCGTTAATAAAAATTTCTCCTCAACTTCTTGTTTTGCTGTTCTCGAAACAGAATTTATTTCATCAAGTGTTTCGATAAACATTTCCTTTGTTTCTAAATCTAGACACATTTCTGGCACACCTGTTAACTTAATTGTATCTTCTCCAAATTCTTCTACCATAAATCCAGCTTTTCTAAACATTTGCATGTTGTCTTTAGCTATTTCCATTTCTTTATGGCTTAATGTTATGATATCAGGTAATAACATTAATTGCGAATCTTTATTAGTATCATTATAATAATTTGCTTTAATTTTTTCATATAGTATCCTTTCATGTGCTGCTTGCTGGTCTATAATATACATTTCATTTTCAATTTCAATTATTATATATGTTTTAAATACAAGTCCAATAAATTTAAAAGTTGGTCTTTGATACTCTGGTAAATTATCAAACATAGATGTATTTCCAATAGATACTATATCTTCTGCATCTTGTGGATCATTATTTACTTTTTCTTCTTCTTCTTTTATTGGTTTTGTTCCAAATAATTTTTGGTACATCTCTTCAAAGCTTTTTGAATAACCTGTATCCCCTGTTTCTTGTTCTTTTGCTTTGTTTGATGCAATTTTTTCTATTATATTGTCACTTTTATTTGGCTTTTCTAGTGCTTTAGAAACTTCTTCTTTTAAATCTATTGGTTTTTGACTAGCTTTTGCAATTTCTTCTAATAAATCAATTTTAGGTTCTTGAACCTCTTCCTTTTTCTCCTGAAAATCAATTTTTGATTCTTGAATTTCTTTATTTTCTTCTAGATTATATTTTTCTTCTGGTTCTTCTACTTTTTCAAAATTCACTTCATTTTTTTCGATTTTTGGTTCTTCCTTTATCACTTCTTTGTTGACTTGTTCTTCTTTTGAATAATTCATCTCTCTTTGAAGTTTCTCTTTCATTTCTTGCAATTTTCTTAAAACTTCTTGACTTTTTTCTAAATCTGGTGTTTCTATTTTTTCTGTTGGAACAAAACTTGCTTCTTTTCTCACTTCGATTGGAGTTTGTCTTGATTTATAGATTTGTTCTACAATTGTTTCAGAATTTGTTGAAATATTATTATTATTGTTAAACACTCTATTTTCACTCTTTTCACTCGTATTTTTATCTGGTTCTTCTATTTGTTCTTCTACTGTTTCAGATTTTAGCAAACTATTCTGTATCGCATGATATACTGCTTTAAATACAAGATTCTCTTCTTCAAATCTAACTTCTAGTTTGGCTGGATGAACATTTACATCTACTTTACTTGGATTCATGTCAATATTTAAAACTAAAAAGCTAAATTTTCCCATAGGAATCATTCCTTTATAGGCTTTTTCTGCAGCTGATGATAAAGACTTATCTTTTATATATCTTTTATTCACAAAAAATATTTGATTAGCTCTATTAGAACGAGCTATTTCAGGTTTTCCAACAACTCCATATACATGTATATCATCATAAACATAATCTGTTGGAATCAATGCGTTTGCCACATCTTTTCCATAAATGCTATAGATTACAGTTTTTAAATCTCCATTTCCATTTGTTTGAATAACTGTTCTTCCTGTATTTATTAATTTTATTGATATTTCTGGGTGAACTAATGCTATTCTTGAAACAGTATCTTCTATATAACCAGCTTCAGTAAAATCTTTCTTCAAAAATTTATATCTTACTGGTGTATTATAAAATAAATTTGTTACTGTTATTGATGTTCCAACTGGTGCTCCTACCTCAGTCTTTTCTAATATTTTTCCACCTTCTACAACTACTTTATATCCATTTTCTTGTTGAGCTGTTCTTGAAATCATCTCTACTCTAGATATTGCTGCAATACTTGCTAACGCTTCCCCCCTAAATCCCATTGATGTTACTTTATTTAAATCATCTGCACTTCTTATTTTGCTTGTAGCATGTCTTTCAAATGCAATTTCTAAATCATCTTCTGCTATTCCTTTTCCATTGTCTGTTATTTTTATATATGATATTCCACCATTTTTTATTTCTACTGTTATATTATTAGCACCTGCATCTATTGAATTTTCAACCATTTCTTTTATTACTGATGCCGGTCTTTCTATTACTTCACCTGCTGCAATTTTATTAATTGTTAAATCATCTAATAAAACTATGTTTCCCATTATTTTTCCTCCATATATGCTCTTTTGTTACACCTGTATTTTATCATTTATTATTTTCTTTATCAAGTATTTTTTACAAAAACATCATTCAAAAGAGAAAATGAACCTGTAACACATTTTTCTAAAACACATATTATATATTATCAAAAGAAAAAATTTAAAAATTACTTTTATTTAATATCATATTTTGAAAGGGGGGTTTTATATGCCAGAAAATAGAGGTTGTAGTGGATTCGGTTTTGGTGATGACTGCTGCTGGATAATCATCTTAATACTTTTAATTTGCTGCTGTTGTGGTGGTAACAGAGGAGGATGCTGCTAGTCATCCTTTAGACATATAAAAGAAGTCCCCTTTTGGAGACTTCTTTTCATTTATTTTATTTTTCTTGACTTTAATCCTAAAAATACAGATATTCCAATCATTGCTATGAACATTCCAATTACTGTCATATGTGTACCAGCTTTAGGAATTGGTTCTGGTGCTATTGTATTATCTGCTGGAACTACTGGTGCTACTGGAACTTTTGTCAACTTTATTTTTGGAGTAACATCAGATGTTTCAGTGTTTGTCTTTCCATCAAAATCTTTATAATTAACATCGACTTTTTGATTTGTATCTAGAACTTGATCTATGATTTTTTCATCAAATTCATCTTTTAATTTTAAATTATATTGTATAATAGCTGTTTGACCTGCTGGTAATTTGCTAAGATTCCATGTTATACTATTTGTTTCTAAATCTATCTTTGAAGATACATTGCTAACATCTATTCCATCAACATATGTCATTTCGAAATTATCCACCATATATTGTGGAAAATAATCAACTACAATAATATTTTCCAAAGCATTTTCAGAAGGCATTAAATCTTTGTATATTTTATTTGTTATAGTTTCTTCTATTTCATTATCACTAATTTTATAAAATTTTCCTTTAGTAGGTTGTTCTTCTGTTCCAAATACTTCTTTTATTATTTGACCATATGTATAACTTTGTTCTCCTTGAATTACATATGCTTCTTCATTATCTATACCTGTTAGCATTGTAATTAATTCAACATTATCTAATGATTGTATTGTTGCCTTTGTAGCATTAATTACTTCTGTTTGCCCTTTATATGTTCCTAATTCATTATGTCCTATAGCTAAATTTGGTAATCCATCAGTTAAAACAATCATATATTTATTACTTTCATCATTTGAAAATTGTTTTTGAGCAAGTTTTAATCCTGAATCAAGATCAGTATACGCTCCTGTTCCTTTAATTCCTGAAATCTTACTTTTTAATACTTTTACATCATTTGTAAAATCACAAACTTTCTGAGCATCTGCCTCAGTTCCTGTTATTAGATATCCATTTTCATCCTTTTCTGTTCCTGATGAAAATGTTACAACTCCAATTTTTAATGATGTTGGGTTTGATTCTAATAAATTCTCAACTAATTTATTTGCTGAATTCAATACTGTTTCTTTTCTAGAAACATTTTCTTTATCAATATTTTGATTCATACTGCTTGAACTATCTATTACTAACATCATTTCCCCTGATGGTATATTTGCCTTAGCATTATTTGAAACTTTTAATTGTAATGTAACTTGGTGTTTAGATAAATCATATTCTATCATTTTCTTTTCAAATTCTGATTTTTCATTTAATTTTATTGTACACACATTGTCTTCAACAATTGACATCGTTACATCTGTTGCTTTTGCTACAGCAAATACATTTGTTGCCATCATAATCATTATTAAAAATAATGTTATTGCTATTTTCTTTTTCATATTAAACACCTCATATTTATTTTAATATACTTTCTTTAGTTTTTCAACACTTTTTATCTATCTAATTTATCCAAATTATCTAATGCTTTTCCAGTTCCTAAAGCCACACAAGATACTGCATCATCCGCAATCATTACATTTATTCCTGTCTTTTCTTGCAACAACTTATCTAATCCATCAACTAAGCATCCTCCACCTGTCATATAAATTCCTCTATCACTTATATCAGCAGCTAACTCTGGAGGAGTTTTTTCTAGCACGGAATGTACTGCATCAACAATCATCATTGCAGGTTCTATTAATGCCTCTAGCATTTCACTAGAATATACAACTACTGTTTTAGGCAGTCCTGAACTTAAGTCTCTACCTCTTATTTCCATATCTGCATCTTGAATCTTTGGATATACACATCCTATTGTTATTTTTAAATCTTCTGCTGTTCTTTCACCAATTATTATGTTATGCTTTTTCTTAATATATTTCACAATATATTCATCAAATTTGTCTCCAGCTACTTTTAAAGATGTACTTTCAACAGAACCGCCTAAAGATATAACAGCAATATCTGTTGTTCCTCCACCAATATCCACAACCATATTTCCACATGGTTTTGCTATATCTATTCCTGCTCCAATTGCTGCTGCAATTGGTTCTTCAATTAAAAATACTTTGCGAGCCCCTGCTTGTGTTGCAGCATCTATAACAGCTTTTTTCTCTACTTCTGTTACTCTTGACGGAATACATATCATTGTTCTTGGTGCAAACAATGATTTTCCATTTATTTTGTTTATAAAATATTTTAACATTTTTTCAGTTACTGTGTAATCTGAAATTACTCCTTCTCTTAAAGGTCTTGTTGCTACTATGTTTCCTGGCGTTCTGCCAAGCATTCTCCTAGCTTCTTGTCCTACAGCTAAAACTTCTTTTGTATTACTGTCTACAGCAACAACAGATGGTTCTCTTAAAACTACACCTTTTCCTTTTACATAAGCAATTACTGTTGCTGTACCTAAATCTATTCCTATGTCTTGACCTAACCCAAATTTAAACATTTTTAACATTCCTTTCTTAGCAAACTTTATGTTTTCTCTTTTATAATATATATTGGTCTCTTTTTAACTTCCAAATAAGTTTTTGATAAATATTGTCCAATTACTCCAATTGAAAATAGTTGTATTCCGCTTACAAAAACAATAATACATGCAAGTGATGGCCATCCTGATGTTGGATCTCCAAATATTAGTGTTCTTACTATGATAAAGATAATTGCTATAAATGCTACCACACAGAATACCAATCCAAGAACAGAAGATAGTATTAATGGCATTGTCGAAAATGCTGTTATTCCTTCTAATGCATATTTAAACAATTTCCAAAATGACCATTTTGTTTCTCCTGCAACTCTTTCTACATTTTCATATTCTAACCATTTAGTATCAAAACCCACAAAACTAAATAATCCTTTTGAATATCTATTATATTCCTTTAATGAAATAATTGCATCAACCACTTGTCTTTTCATTAGTCTATAATCTCTTGCACCATCTACCATCTCAATATCTGACATTTTATTTATTATTTTATAAAACATTCTAGCAAAAAAACTTCTAATTGGTGGTTCGCCTTTTCTAGTCACTCTTCTAGTTCCGACAGCATCATATCCTTCGTTAATTATTGCATCATACATCTGTTTCAACAATGTTGGTGGATCTTGTAAATCTGCATCCATTAAAGTTACATAATCCCCTGTTGCTGCTTCAAGTCCAGCTAGCATTGCTGCCTCTTTCCCAAAGTTTCTTGAAAAAGATACATATCTAACTTTAGAGTCTTTTGCTCTTAAACTTTTCATTATTTCTAATGTTTTGTCTTTAGAGCCATCATTTACAAATATGTATTCAAATTCTGCAATTCCATCAAAATCTTGTTTTCTTACTCTTTCCATTTCTTCATAAAATAATGGTAATGCTTTTTCTTCATTATAGCAAGAAACTACTACTGATATTTTTTCCATAATTCTACCTTTCTAAGCTAATTGTTTTGATTTTGTATATATTTCCATGAGTCTTTACACATATCTTCAAGTGTTTTTTCAGCTTTCCATCCTAATTCTTTTTTAGCTTTTTCTGGATCTGAATAACATGTCGCAATATCTCCAGCTCTACGTTCAACAATTTTATATTTAACTTTTTTTCCAGTTGCTGTTTCAAATGCCTTTACCATATCTAAAACACTATATCCTGTTCCTGTTCCTAAATTGTATATATACATTCCTGTTTTTTCTTTTTCTAATTTTTCTAATGCTTTTAGATGTCCTTTTGCTAAGTCTACAACATGTATATAATCTCTAACTCCTGTTCCATCTGGTGTATCATAATCATTTCCAAATACAGATAATTGCTCTAATTGTCCAGCTGCAACTCTTACTATATATGGCATTAAATTATTAGGAATACCTTGTGGTTCTTCTCCTATTAATCCACTTTCATGTGCTCCAACTGGATTAAAGTATCTTAATATTGCAATATCCCAAGTATTATCTGATTTATATAAATCTTGTAAAATTTGCTCTATAAATAATTTTGTTGTTCCATATGGATTTGTTGTTCCACCTATTTTGCAATCTTCTGTTAAAGGAATTCTTTCAGGTTCTCCATATACTGTTGCAGATGAACTAAATATAAATTTCTTTACATTATATTTTCTCATTGTTTCCAATAGTACTATTGCTCCAGATATATTATTTTCATAATATTCTAGTGGCTTTCTTACAGATTCCCCTACTGCTTTGTATCCTGCAAAATTTAGTACCGCTTCTATGTTATTTTCTTCAAATACCTTTTCTAATGCCTTTCTATCTAAATAATCTATTTTATAAAACTTAAAATCTTTTCCTGTTATTTTTTTGATTTGTTCTAATACCTCTGGTTTACTATTTGAGAAATTATCTATCATTACAATTTCTCTTCCTGCTTTTAATAATTCTACTGTTGTATGACTTCCTATAAATCCTGCTCCACCTGTTACTAATATTGACATATCTACCACACTACCTTTCTTTACTTTATTATTTGGCATTTGTATTTTATCACTAAATCATTATAATTTCAATACTTTACAATATAATAAAAATAAACTGCTGATAACTCACACAGTTTATTTTTATTATACTAATTCATTATTAAAGTATTTAATATTTCTTTATTTGAAAGTTTATTTTCACTATTTGTAGTTAAAATTACTATTTTATTATTAGGAATATCTATTACTTTCCCTGTTTGATAAGGATCCAATTCCTCATAAAAATTATCAACTATCTTTCCTGTTACTTCATCAGCTTTGTAATATAATTCTGATATAGCTATAACATAATTAGTATTTCCATTTATAATTTTCTTTAATTTTTTATCCATATCATTAGGATTATTTTCTTTTTCTATTTGTAAATATCCTTCATCTGAAATTTTATATTCATTATTTACACATTCTTTTAACATTTTCTCAAATTTTGCTCTACTAGTCTGTTCTATCCAAACCCCTACCTTCTTAGGGTAATTTTTTTCAAAGACTTCATCTATTTCATCAAGATTAGGTATTGATTTTTTTATTATTCCAGCAAAAGCAATTTTATATTGTATATCATCTTTTACATTTAAAACCTTATTTCCATTGTATTCTGTAATTACTTCATAAAGTTCATTGTTTCCAGTAATTCCAACTTCATTTTTTATTTCTTCTATATTTTTATCAATGTTTTCAGAAGCATTATTTGTATTATTATCTTGATTTTTTAAACTGAAAAATATAGCTACACAAATTAAACTAATTATTAATACCGAAAATACTATTTTTGATTTCATATCTTATCCTCTCATCTTTAAAATAATCCATGAAGCATTGAAAGAGTTGCTTGTATATATCTCTCTGCTAATCTTTGGTCTTTAACATCTTTTAAACTATGTACATTCTTTGGTAGTTCTATTAATGATGTTTTTGCCAATCTTCCATTACTTGCAAGTCCGAGCTCTAGCCCAATCTATTAAATATCCATCTCCATATCTGTCTAAAGATCTCCCATGATTTTCAGGAAATTGAACTGCATAATACATTCCAACTTCTCTATCTCCAACCAATTGTTGATACCACCCATGTAAATCTACTAAAACAGTTTGGCCGTTTTTAGATTTATGTTTTTGTAAAAAGTCTTTTAGATATTGTGCTTCATATGCTTGAAATGGTGCTGTTCCTATATAATTTCTATCAGTTGTGTTTTCACTATATCCAGTATATTTCCAACATCTATTCATATCTATTCCTTTATTATTTGGTGCTTGACTATATAAAGTTGTCCTTCCTGGTCCATTTGCAGTTGTTCCATATTTTCTTCCATCTGGATTTATTTCTGGAAGAATATATATTGTCCACTTATTAGACAATTCATAATTTGCATCATGGTTATTTTTTAGTTCTTCATAAAATTGATCTGCTATATTTACTAATGCAGTTCCATCTTTTGCCCAATTATCTTCAAATCCATGTATAGCAAATGTTGCAAAAAATACATTTGGTCCATCACCATATCTATAATATTGCAATTTTGATCCTCTAGAATCACCTGCTTTAGTTAATCCACTAACTCCATATGTTCCTTTCTCCATTGTTATTTTAGGCCTTGTAAAAATATATATAACTTGTTCACCAACAATTGTACCATTTTCTTTTTCTATTCTAAGTGCAATTTGATGTAATCCTATATTTAATTTTGAAAAATCAAGTTTTAAATCAAAACCTGGTTTTGGGTTTATTTTTTCTCCACCGTATCCACTAATTGCTTTTATTACATCAGGTCTTTCGTTTCTTTCTACATCAATATCTTGATATTTTCCATCAAGTAAAACTCTTACATTGACATTTGCAACTGTAGTCATTACCCAGCCTGAAACATGATGTTCTTCATTTGTTATACTTGTTCTATCATAAGGAGTTTCTATGTGAATTCTAGTTTTATATTCCAATATGCTTGATGAAAATTCTTCTAGAACATCATTTTGTTCATCCACCAATTTTAAAGTTACTTTATTATCTCCTTCTTTAAATTCAGTTTCTGGAACTATAATTGTAAAATTAGGTTTTGGGTTTTCTTTATATGTACCATATCCTTTTACTATTGAAATTAAATCATATCTATAACTATAAGAAACCTGTAGATTCTCTATTTTTCTATTTGAAATATACATTTCTATTCTTGTATTAGGTTCTGTTGATAATTTCCACCCATCAATTGTTATACCATTTATAGCACCACACTGTTCTGCAAGATTTGTATCTATATTCAATACTGATTTTATTTTTTTGTTTATTATTATATTATTTTCAACTTTTTCTAACACTATATCATCTTTGGTTTTAAAAAGTATTTCAATTTTGTGCTTTCCCTGTTTTAGTTTATTAGTTGGAACACTAATTGTAAATATTGGATTAGGATTCTCCTTATATGTACCATATCCTTTTACTATTGAAATCAAGTCATATAAATAATACATCTCTACTTTTGTATTTTCTACTTCTTTTCCATCTATTAATACACTTAGTTTAGTATCAACTTCTGATGCTAATTTCCAACCTTTTATTTCAATTCCTGATTTATCAAATGTTTTTCCTTCCAAATTTGTATCAATATTTAATATATGTTTAATATTTCTGGAAACCACTATATTTTTTTCTATACTTTGCAAAACTTCAGAACTATCTGAATTTACAAATTTAATAATTAGTTTATGTGTTCCAACAGAAACTGATTTCATGGGTATATCTATATCAAAATTTGGAGTTGGATTTTCTTTATATGTTCCATATCCTTTCACTATTGATATTAAATCATATTTATATGAATATTTAATACAACTTTCAGAAACTTCTTTTTCATCTACAAAAACTTTTAATTTAGTGTTCTCAATTGTTGCTAATTTCCACCCTTCTATATGTAAGTATTCCTTTTCTGTAAAAAAAGTCTGTCCCAAGTTGGTATCAATATACCATGTTGATTTAGCTTCTGTCTTTTTACTCTCTATTTTTGTATTTGCACAAACTACATTTGCCATAAATATAATTATTATTATAAAATATAAGCTTATCTTTTTTAGTACTTTCATAGCAAACTCCTTCTAAAGTTTTATTTTTAGTATTTCTTATAACATATATCAATGTCTACAAACTCTGATGCAATTCCATTTATTTTTCCCTGTGATGTATATTGCCACATATGATATTTTCCTGAAAAGTCTGTTAATTTATTTTCATCATCTGTGTAATGAGCCAACCAAATATCATAATATTTTGATAATTCTGAATAATTCAACTTACTTTCAAACCAACTTTTACTTGAATATATTGTTGGAACAAATCCTTGATACTTGATTACATCACAAAATCCTTTACAGATCATTGTTCTTGTATCTGAATCAAGTAAATCAGCTCTTCCTGGTAAATTTCCTTGTTTTCTTGCTCCAGAATCTTCTACATCAATTGCAATTGGATAATCTAATTTTATTCCATTTTGATGTAATTGACTTACTACCCACAACGCCTCTTCTCTAGCTTCATCTAGATTAATTGCTTGAGTTACGAAATAAACACCAACTTTTATTCCATTTGCCTTAGCTTCTTTTAAATTATACAATGCCTGCTTGTCTAAGACTAAAGTTGCACCTCTATATCCTCTATATCCAATCCTTATCATAGCAAAATCTATTCTTGCTGTAGCGACACTTCCCCAATCAACTAATCCATTCTTTTCACTAACATCTATTCCTTTATATCTATCACCATATATAGCAGTAAATTCTACATTTTTCAAAACTGTATCTCCATACATAAATCTTATTTTCATTTTATGATTCTTTTTTGCCAAATTCTCTGTAGGAATATCAATCTCAAACATTGGTGTTGGATTTTCTTCATATGTTCCATATCCTTTTACTATTGAGATTAAATCATATTTATATGAATACTTAATGCAATTTTCTTCTATTTTTTTATCATCAATATAAACTTCTAATTTAGTATTTGCTTCTGTTGCTAATTTCCAGCCTGATATATATATATTTTTTGTTTCATTAAAAACTACAGCCTTTAAATTAGTATCTACATTTAATACTGATTTTATTGTTTTATCTATAGTTACAGTACTAGTAACACTCTCTAATAGTGTTCCATCCTCTAATACTAATTGGATTTTTATAGTATGTTTTCCATTTGTCATATTTTTAGTTGGAATGTTTATATCAAACATCGGAGTTGGATTTTCTTTATATGTTCCATACCCTTTTACTATTGAGATTAAATCATATTTATATGAGTATTTTATATTGTCTTTGCTAAGTTCTTTGTCATCTACATATACTTTTATTTTGCTATTAACCTCTGTAACTAATTTCCATCCAGATACTTTTATTCCGTACTTATCAAATTTTTCATTATTAATTTTAGTATCTATTGTCAAGACATGTTTTACTTTTTCAACTGTTATTGTACTTTCTACATTTTCTAATACTGTTCCATCTTCTGATTTAAACTGAATTTTAACATTATGTTTTCCATCAGTCATATCTTTTGTAGGGATATTTATATCAAACATTGGAGTTGGATTTTCTTTATATGTTCCATATCCTTTTACTATTGAAATTAAATCATATTTGTATGAATATTTAATATACTGACTATTTACTTCTTTTCCATCTATAAAAGCAGTTATTTTATTACTTGTATCTGTTGTTAATCTCCACCCTGATATTTTTATTCCTGATTTGTTAAAAACAGTATTTTTTAAATCTGTATCAATATTATAAACATATTTCACTTTTTTTAAGGTTATGTTGTTTTCTATACTATTTAACACTTCATCATTTTCTGATTTTATTTGAATTTTAACATTATGTTTTCCATCTTTTAAATCTGTTGTAGGAATATTTATATCAAACATTGGAGTTGGATTTTCTTTATATGTTCCATATCCTTTCACTATTGATATTAAATCATATTTATATGAATATTTGATATTCTCACTACCTACTTCTTTTCCATCTATGTACACTGCAAGCTTATTATTTGCTTCTGTTGTTAATCTCCATCCTGATATTTTTATTCCAGACTTGCTAAAAATTGTATTTTTTAAATCTGTATCTATATTGTATACATACTTTATTTTTTGAACCGTTATTTTATTTTCAACATTTTTTAGAACTTTTCCGCTATTTGACACAATCTGTATCTTCAAAATATGTGTTCCGTTTGTAATGTTATTTGTAGGAATATTTATACTATACATTGGAGTTGGATTTTCTTTATATGTTCCATATCCTTTTACTATTGAGATTAAGTCATATTTATATGAATATTTAATATATTCACTACTTACTTCTTTTCCATCAATATAAACTTTCAATTTTGTATTTGATATATCAGCTAATTTCCATCCCTCTATATGTATTCCTGTTTTATCAAATACGGCATTGTTCAAGTTTGTATCTATTTGTAAAATTGATTTTACATTTGAACTAGCCTGTCCTAATGTAGGAATCATAAAAATTCCAATTATAAATACTACAATAAATAATATAAGCTTTATTTTTTTATTCACTTTTTTTCTCCTTTACTTTTTTGTTTTTTTATTCCAATAATTAGAGATATAGCTAATAATGTACATAGTATAAACATTATAAGTAAATTAGCAAAAACTGCTCCCATCATTTCATATTTATTTACTAAAATTGGTGACACTATAACTGCTATTATGGATGTGATTATATAAACTATTGATATATATGTCTGTTTTCTGATTGTTCCCAACATATTAAATAGTAAATTACATATCGCATATAGTAATCCAGATATTATTAAAACCATTAATTCTACTTTGTATTGACTTATGTCTACTCCATAAAACATACTTAACACTGGAACACCTAAAATATAACATCCTATTTCAATTATTAATGTAACTCCAAATAACACTAAAATTATTTTTAAAACTGTTATGAACAATTTTTTATGCTCATCTTTGTTCCAATAATCTCCAAATGTCTTTAAAAATGGTTTTACTATAAATATACTTACTAAATTTATTACAAATGTTGGCATATATATAATATTAAAATATGTTTGCATTGCATTATCGCCTTTAGAGTCAATCGCATATTTTACTGCATTTATTACATAAACATTTAATACCCCTGCAATTGCCATTGGCATACAGTCTTTTATTATTTCTTTAGCCTCTTTAAATTTGATTATAATTTTTTCTTTATTAAATTGTTTTATCTGTTTTACATCATAAGCAATAAATACTACTAAATTAGCTATTGTCATAAATGTACATGCCACAATTATATTATGTGTTATAATATCAAAAATTGCAAATGTAATAATTGCCAAAATATTTCTTAGCACCATCGATTTTCCAGCAATGTCTAATCTTTTATTTATTTGAAATTCAGCTTGAAATGTCTCACTAAAATTATCAATTACACGATACAATATCAAAATTAAGCATATTGCCAATTTGGTAGATGTATAACCATCTACAATAACAAATATTATACTAATTACTATCATTACTATAATTGCTATAATTCTTGCTGAAAAATATTCTGAAAATGTATATTTTTTATCTGTATCTGTTACTTGATATATTCTAATCCCAAAATCTCCAATAGAATTTAATATACATGATGTTGCATAGGCTATTGAAAATATTCCTGCTATTTCTAAGCTATTTGCTCTTGTACATATTGCTAATATTATTGCACTAAACATCGCATATATAAAGCTTCCAATCATATTCCATATGAATTCATTCTTTTTTATCATTTATGTATTCCTCGTTCCTACTTTATTTACTATATTTTATTGTAGTGGCTATTTTTTTTGCTGTTGTATTCCAAGAAAAATCTTTTTCAACTTTTTCTTTTATGTTAGTTCCTAATTTCTTCATTTTTTCTTTATCATTTATAATTTTTTCTATTTTTTCTTGTATTTCAGAAGTTTCAAAACCACAAATATATCCAATATTATCATCAGTTATTATCTCTGTAGTTCCCCCCATAGGAGTTGCTACAACTGCACATTTCATCATTCCAGCTTCTAGTATTGTCGTTGGCAAGCCTTCTGAAAAATGTGAAGGATTAACAAATATATTTGTTTTTCCTAATAGTTCCATTACTTCTTGGTGTGATATTTTTCCTAACACTTTTATATTTTTTACATCTTTATTTTCTTGAATTATCTTTTCTAATATTGGACCATCTCCAGCTAAATCCAACTCTAGATTTTCATATTTACTATCCAAATTCTTAAAAGCTTCAATTAACCTTGGCACACCTTTTTCTTCTATCATTCTTCCTGTATAAGTTATAATTAATTTTCCAGTGTCTTTGTTAATAAATTTACTATATTCTTCTATTTCATCTGTATTAACTGAATTATAAAATACTCCTTTTGCTTTTATTCCAAAATGTTTTAACCATTCTGTACATTTTTTAGAAACTCCATAAAAATCCTTTACCCTTTTCTTTATGGAATTTGTTAACATATGCTCATATATTTCTCCGAAAAAATCTAAAACCTTATTATTTACAGTAAAATGTGTACTTCCATGTTCTATTAAACATGCAGGAATATTATTTTTATCAACAAATTTTGATGCAATATATGACGTTGTCCAAAATCTAGTTTGAATTATTGCAGAATCAATATTTTCTTTTTTCACCATTTCTAATAATTCTTTGCATCTTCTATTTCTTTTGTTAATAGGATATCTTTCTGCAACAATTTTATACGTAGGCAATCTAAAAATTTTAGCATACTCTGTTTCTTCTATTTCTTCTAATTTTTCATCATATCTAGAAGTTACTATTATTATCTTATATCCCATATCATGTAATTTCTTAGATAAATTATATGTATACCTCTCTACTCCTCCTAAATGTGGCAAATAATATCCTGAAAATATTGCTATAGTTTTCATATTTTTCCTCCTTTATAATCTTCCAAGTAAAAATAACATCCTACACATTATTTCATCAGAATTTTTTTGTCTAAACATTTTCGGATAAAAAGTTTTTTTAATTGATTTTATCAAATTATAATTAACAGAAAACATATTTAAAATTTGCTGTGATTCCTTATTTATATCATTTTTAAATAGCTCTTTATATTTTTCTATTTGTCTTCTTATATTACAAAAATATTTTCCAAATACAAATTTTTTAATCCTATATATTTGCAAACCAATAGCTGATTTTCCACTTGGACTTACATTTGCTCCAGTCCTCCTATATTCTACTGTTGCTTCATTATCATAGATAACTTTTCCCATTCCACTTGCAATCATATATGCCCACCAATCATGAAAACATACATTTTCGGTTCCACTATCTAATATCTTCTTTGCTAATTGTTTATTAAACACTTCTGAAATTCCAAAAGCAATACATTCTACCAGTGAATTTTTGAAGTCTGCTCCTTTTCTATTTAACTTTGATTTATTCAAAAAGTTCAATTGTTCATCACAATAATTAAATTCCGAAAAATATAGCAATGGCTTATCATTTTTTTCATTTTTTAGCATATTTACTGCTCTTGTGATTTTATTTGCATGCCAAAAGTCATCTTGGTCACAATATGCAAAATAATCACCATTTGAGTAGGCTTTTTCTAAGCACTCGTAAAAACTTCTTACTACTCCAACATTTTTTCCAACTATAAGTTTTATCTTTTGGTCTTTTTCATATTGCTTTAATATTTCTAAAGTATTATCTTTAGAACCATCATCTCTAACATATATTTCTGTATTTTTATAATCTTGTTTTAGTAGGCTCTCAATTTGATTTTTTATATATTTTTCGCCATTATATGTTGACACACATATAATAACTTTCGGATTTAAGTTTTGATTCATAATTCCTCCTAATTTTTATTCTTTTTAAATACAACTATTTTACTAAATATATAATTCATTACAATTACTATTACTTGAGAGACTATTTTTATAATCTTATCATTAAATTTACATACAGTTACGCCAATAAACATTATCATCATATCTATTAGTAGTGTGACTATTCTTGATATAACAAATTTATTAGCTTCTTTTAACTTATTGGTTTCTTTGCTCTCAAACACAAATTTTCTATTTGTAAAATATGCAAATAGTACCCCTACTATCCATGACAATATATTAGCTATTTGCAATTGAAACACATTTTCAGGATTTAATACTGTATATACTAATAAATAATATGTCATCAGTGAAACTATAGTTGTTAATACTCCAAATATTAAATAACTTATAATTTCTTTATATTTAAAAAATATTTCTTTTATTTTTTCCATTGTTTATCCTTCTTTTTCTTTATTTTTATCCTCATGTTCTTTTAGTGCTATATAATGATCTAAATCTTTTATTTTTTCATTTAATACAGTTATATTTAAATTATCAATAAATACTTGTAATAGTAAAAATGCTATCATTATTAAAAATACAAAATTAACTGGTGATACAAAACCTAATAAATTTGATATCCACCCAACCGCATTTGAAAATATACTCATTAATATTAGTAATATACTTCCAAACATCCATGTAACTGAATTCTCTACTTTTAATTTTGATTGTTTAATTTTCAGTATGCATAAGCAAAAAGCTCCAAAAGAACTTATTATTAAAATTATTCTTAATGTTGTTGACATATCTTACACCTCATTTATTCTTTCTAGTTATCGCTCTTATAAATACAATTGAAAATATCATATTTACCATGTATTTCATTGATTTGATTGGAGTTAAATAACTTGTTCCAAATTCTCTTTCTTTCATTTCAACTTGTACTTCTTTTACTTTCAAACCTTTTTTTAACATATATACCATTGTATCAGGTTCAGGTGTTAAGCTTGTATTTCTTATAAATTCCCAAATTGCTTTTTTGTTATATGCCCTCATTCCAGATGTTGTATCTTTTATTGTTTTTCCAGTTGTTAATTTTGTAAAAAATGTTATTATTCTACTTCCTAGCATTCTGGCTGTTAATGGCTTTTTCTTAGTTGCAAATCTAGAACCTATTACTATATCTGCATTATTTTCTTCTATTTCTTTTACTAAATCTTTTAAATATTTAGCTTGGTGTTGTCCATCTCCATCAAATTGAATTGCTATATCATAATTATTTTTATATGCATATTTCATTCCTAATTGAATTCCACTAGTTAATCCATAATTAATAGGTAATGATAACATATTAAATTTGTTTTTTTCACATAACTCTTTTGTATTGTCTTTTGAACAATCATTTATTACTATGTAGTCATAATCAGTATTTTCGGTAACATCTTTTACTGTTTTTTCTATATTTTGTGCTTCATTATAAGCTGGTATTATTATTAAAACTTTCATTAATTAAATTCCTTTCACAATATTCTTATTATATTTATTTAAAAAAATTTATTATCGATTCTACTATATTAGCATTAAAAAAAACTATAAGTATTGGATATATTAAATTTACATTTTTTAATTTTATATATCTTTCCTTTCCACACATACATAATAATAATAATATAACACCTGGCATAAAATATCTTCCCTGTATTCCTTTTATTATATCTGTTCCAACTCCAGAATGTCCTACATATAATGCTGTTAATGTTAATACAAATATTATTAAAAATGTACCTATAAAAACTAATTTATCTCCTATTTTTAATTCTTTATCATTCTTTTCCAAAAATGGTGAAAACAATAACATTATAAAATATATATCTAACCAAATTCTTTTTACTCCAATATCCATCCATCCTAAACTAAATCCCATAAACCATAGATAATAATTTTCAATATTTACATCAATAGTATTACATAATACTTTAATATAAGAAATTGGATGTGTTAGTATAAATTTTATTTGTTCTACTGAATTTATATTATTTTGTATTGCATATATATCTTCTGTTGCCTCTCCTTTTGGCTCTAATAATATCCATAAAACTCCAACTACTAATCCAACTACAATTGTAGCTATTATAAATTTTATTTTTTCGTTCTTTGTCATTTCTTTCACTCTAATTAAAATTATAGATATCAACACAATAGGGAAATATACTATCTTTTGAACTGATACAAGTGCAGCCAAAGCAATATATAAAATCTTATTTTTTTTATTTATTTTTTCTTTATAGTATAAATTTAGTGTGTATGCTATAAACAACAATATAGTTGAATTTGTAATACTATCTGCAGACAATGATATTGCTTGATGTACAGACATTGGTATTAGCAAATATGTCATTAATAATATTTTTCCAAATGGCATTATTTTTATAGCATAATATCCACATATTAAAAATATAATAAAATTCACTATTCTAGCTAAATATAGTACAATAATTCCATTTATATTAAATATTCTTCCAATTAAAAACATAATAGTATTAGGAAAATATAATGTTGGAAAATATGAATATGCAGGGTTGTCTACTTCTACTTTATCATCATAATTTGTATTTTTCTGCAATTCTTCATTTAGTTTGTTATATTTATTTAATGTTTTATGATTATTTTCTACAAAAAAGCTAGGAATATTAGATTTTATTAAGTTTTTTTCATTTGTCTTTGTAAATAAAATTCCTTCCGAAATTTCATAGCTTCTGTAAATATGTGCATTTTCATCTGGAGCATATGTAGGTGTTAAAAACACTAAATATGCCATTCCTATTGGTATTGCAATTGCTAGAAATATTTTTTCTAATTTATCTTTATTTTTTAAAATTGTAACTATAACTATCCCTAGTGCTATTATCCCTGTTATCCCACATATAATTAGATAAACTTTTGAATAATATCCTTCATATGCTTTAGTAGTAATAAATTTGTAAAAGCTTGTCATAAAAATTCCTATAATAAGAAATTCTATTATAAAAACAAATTTCACAAAAATTTCTTTTATTTTTAGTAACCACTCTTTAATTACTAGCAATTCTTTTTTATCGTTCATTATTATCTCCTATTTTTTTATCTTATATTTTTCTAAAACATTTCTAGTAGCTTGAATATAAGCATATCCATAATTTCTATCAGGCTCTAAGCAAGCACCTTCAGCCCACTCATTCCAAGCATTTACAAATATCATTTTATCATCTAGTTCATCATTTTCTAATGTTTCTTTGGCTAAATCTTCTAACCAAGTCTCATATAATTTAGGGGTTGAACCCCAAAATATATCTGGTGTAAACTGTCTTCTTGGTGAATTGTCCCAAGCTGGAAAAATTCCTCTATATAACTTATGGTCAAATGGTCTTAAATAAGTTTTTTCATCTACCATTCTCTTATAATCATAAACAACACCTTTAAATTCTTTATTAAAGAACTTTAACTTATCATTCATTACTTTAATTTCCATTCCAAATGGTGGAAATTCTATAAATCCATCAAATATATTTTTATATTCGTCTGTTATATCAAAAGTTTTTACTCCCATTATATATGCTTCACCAATTCCAACTTTTCTTAAATAGTTTCTCCAATTTTCAACCATTACTTGAATATTTGGAATCAATGTTGGCTTATATATTATAATTAATGGTTTTCCATCTATTTTTATATATCTTTCATCTCTTATATATTTTTCCATATCTTTTATGCAATATATTAGTTTTTCTTCATCATAATTTTGAGCCATTAAAATTTCTTTATCTCCGCCGTCCCATCTCTTTGACCAATTCTCATTAGCCCAATTTATGCAGAATTTTATATCTAAATCTTTATTTTCTAATATTATATCTAATGGCTTTTCCATTAGTCTTTTTCTGTCAAACCAATAATAGTAAATAGACCAACCATATATTCCATATTGTTTTGCAATTTCTATTTGCTTTTTAATATTTTCTTTTTGTGATAAATCATAAAAACCAACATCATATGGTAGTTTTGGTTGCATTTGCCCAACAAAATGAGGAAATGCTTTTGTTACATTGTTCCATTCAGTAAATCCCTTTCCCCACCATTCATCATTTTCTTTAAATGAATGATATTGTGGTAAATAGTGAGCTATAATCTTTAAATCATTTTCAGTCCTTTCATATGGCTTTTCGTTATATGGTACAAATGTAGGCTTTTTTTCTGGTTTATCAAAGTTGCTATACATTTGATCTAATAATTTTTTATAATCATCTATATTTACATCATAATTATATTGTAATCCCCCATTAGCTTTCATTTGTTTCTTGTTTCTATAATTGTGTATTTGAGCATATATTGATGGAAAATATGTCTGTAATATCTTTTTTGCCAACTGTTTCATTCCAATCTTCTCCTTAAATAATTTTACATTTATTACATAAAAAGCTCTGTATATGTATGCAAATAATGGATAGTTGTACATTAATGAAAATTGTTTTATATATTTATCATCTTCATATTTATACAAATTCTTAAACGGCTTTTTACTTTTTAAAACTATAAATTTTATATTTTGAATTGATTTCAAATAGTTTATTCCATCATCTACAACTGGTTTTAAATCTTTATTCAATACATCCATTCTTTTTTGCAATATTTCCAATATTTGAATATGATTTGTTATTAAATGTCGTCTTAATCCTCTTGTAAATTTATAAATTGTCTTTGTTGTTACATATCCTATTTGATTATTTCCATGTTGTCTATATTTTATTAATGGCTTTTCTATATATCCAATTTCTCCATAAGAACCTGCAACTATCCCTATCCACCAATCATGCACAATTGGATATCCTGGCAATGGCAATAATTTGTCTATTAATTTGCTATTAACAATTGTAGTACAACCAGTTATACAATTAGTCATCAAACAACTTCTATAGTCTCTGCTTTTTTTTATCTTATTTTTTATATTGTAATCAGGCCAATATTCCCACATAGATGGATGGATTGTATTCAAATTTTTATCTACTACTTCCAAATCTGAACAAACAAGATTTAGATTTTCTGTAGTTATTTTTTTATAAGATTCTTCAACTTTATTTGGTAACCAAAAATCATCTTGATCAGATAACATAAAGTAATCTGAAGTTACAAATCCTAACAATTTTTCAAAATTTTTATTATAACCTAGATTTTTTTCATTTTTAATTATTTTGATTCTGCTATCTTTTTGTGCATATTCTTCAAGTATTTTCCATGTATTGTCTTTTGAACAATCATCACAAATAATTAAATTAAAATCTTTAAATGTTTGGTCTAAAATACTTTCTATTTGTGGTCTTAAATACTTTTCGCCATTATATGTTGCCATTAATATATCTACTTTCATTATTTGCTACATCCTTTCTTATTATTAAACATTTACTTTAAACAATTGCCCCTTTTCAAATTTCAAATTAACATTATAATTTGGATCTGGTTTATTTAATTTATTTTTCCATTTTTCATAAAATTCATTTTTCCCTGTTTTTTCAGTAATTTCTAATGATTCTAATTCTATATGTGGATTTATTACATTCAATTTATTATATTTCTTAAATAATGTAAAAGCTAAATCTGCTATAGAATCGGAATAATCCATATTCTCTGCTAAATATCCCACATTTGCCAAATCTTCTTTATTAACCATTATACATTCAGATTTTATTATTGAATAATTTTCTACTACAGCACCTCTTGTTATGTATCCGAAACTTCCTGCAACATCTATATAATCTAAATATCCAATTTTCTCTTTGTCCACTCCATATACAGTTCCATTATATTGCGAACTTGTATATTTGTATATTATTCTTGGAGAAATAACTCCAACATCTCCTCTTTGAACAAATCCTAATAATTGCTCTATAAAATCTTTAGTCTTTATATCTTGTATATCTTTAGCAAAAATTATTTGTTTACTATTAGTATTTTTTGCTAACCTATTTAAAATTTTCACAATATCATTTGAATTTTCTATTGTTTTAAAAGTGATTTTATTCATTTCTGAAAATTCCTTATATTCAGGCTTTTCAGAAAATTCTTGTGTTGTTATAAGATTTATTTCAAAATTTTTATATGTTATTTGAGCTATATCTTGTTTTAATTTATTTAAATCAATTCTAACATCTTGCAAATATAGTAATATAAGTACTTTTGAATCTTCTTTTCTTTCATATACAGCTCTATTTCTTACAATTGCTACTCCATATTCCATTTTTCCTTGAGTTAAGCCTTTTCTTTTTAAATGCTCTTGTACTGCATTTTTTCCAGCCTCAAAACAATATGGTTTTGCTTCTGCACTTCCAGCTGTTGAACTTGGACATGCTCTCCAATGATATAATATTTGAGGAATATGCACAACTTTTTTTGAATTTTCTACAGCCCTTAAAATCAAGTCATAGTCTTGGCTTCCATCAAACTGCTCATTAAATCCTTTTAACTTGTCCATTAATTCTTTCTTAAAAATACTAAAATGACAAATATAATTGTAACTTGTAAATGTGTCAAATGAATAATCTGGTTTAAAATTTGGCTCATATCTAGTTTTTTTATTGATATCTACAAATTTATCTTCATCTGTAAAAAGATATTCTGCATCTGGATTTTCATTTATTGCTTTTACAATTTCATATAGTGAATTTAGTGGTATTAAATCATCATGGTCTAATAATGCAACATAATCACCAGTCACCATTTTTAATGCTTCATTTGTATTGCCAGAAATCCCTTTGTTCTCGTCTAATATCTTATATTTTATTCTCTTATCTTTTTGTGCTATCTTTTCAAGATAACTTAAAGGTGTTGTACTTCCATCTGCTAAACATAGCTCCCAATTTGAATATGTTTGTTTTTTCACAAATTTAATTAATTCTAGTAAATATTTTTTTGGCGTATTATATAATGGAACTACTATACTAATTTTGGGTTGATATTTAAATTCATGTTTTCTTTGAATTTGTAACTCCTTTTTAGTAGGAGTATTTCTTTTTATCCATTTATAATACTCTTCTTTTTCTTCATTTTTCAAATATTTTTTTATCTTCAAAACACAACCTTTAATTCCATCATTTTTTAAAGAATTTACCACTTTTTTTATAATACTCATTTAGTTTCCTTCCTATTTTTTAAAGAATTTTTAATCCCAGTTATTTTTTTTGCAATTTTCCAACTTCTTGAATCATATATTCCTTCTAATTTTCTTTTCATCTCATCATTTTGTTTTTCTAAATCTTTTTGAATCATCTTTTGTTCTTGAATTATCTTTTCTTTTTCTTCCTTTAGTTCTTCATTTTCTTGTTCTAATTTTCTTTTCTCTTCTCTTAAATAATAGTTTTCATATATTGGATTAGTATGTTTCCTCTGGAAAAATCCAAAAATATCTTTGTCTATAATTTCCTCTGTTATTTTTCCATCTAACTCTTCAAAAAGAGTAATATATTTTTCTATTCCCATTTTTTCAAAAATTTTATATTCATCTATTTTGCTTCTTAGTTTTTCAACATTCATAATGCTTCTATATATTAAAAATTCCATTGGAACATTTTCTTCTACCCATTCTTGGTCAAAAAACACACATTTTCCGTCAATTATAAAACAATTTTTTAAAATCATATCCCAATATCCGTTTGATAAATATTTAAATTTTGATAAAATACTTTTATCTACGTTAGGAATATATTTTTCTAGCACTGTTCGTTCTTTTTCGTTATAGTCAACACTTATTTTCAACAATTCTTCTTTATATTTATTTAAAATTCTTAATATTTCCTCAGGATTTTTTACATTATCAGATACTAGTTGCGAAGCTAACTTTATATTTACAAATTTGCTTACAACTTTATCGTTTTCAGCTTCATCCAATATTTCTATGTTTTCTTTTTTTAGATTTTCTATATTGTTAATCATAGATTTTAGATGTTCTCTTGCTTTGTCATTTATACTTGTTTTTTCTACTACTTTTTCCCTTATCTTAGTCATTAATTGATATTCTTCTTTTCTATAATTATTAAAAGATACATATCTTGTGTCATCCTTAAATTCCTCTTGTGATGCTACTATAAAATAAGAATTTGCAAAAAACGGAAACATTTTTTTATCTTCTTTTATTATTGCATCATAAGCATCAACTTCACTATAAAATACTGAACTATTTTCTTTATAATATGGAAAATAACCATTTATTTTAGAACTACTTGGTAAATATTCATCTGTAAATATTGAACTTGGCAATTTATAATCTGGCAATGGATAAAAGAATTTATAATTACTCAATCCTGCTTTGCTCAATATATCTTTAATACTCTTTTTCCCTAATTTATATGTTTTTTTACTGCTTTTATATCCTGTTATAGAATCAAATGTTATTCCTGTACATTTGTCAAAATCTCCTACATATGATTTTAATGCAAACTTATTATCTGTAGCTATTAATAATTTTCCATTTTCTTTTAGCAAACTTTTACAATACATTATTAAATCTAATGCTGGATCTTCTGTTTCAAAAATATTTTGTGCAAATTCTAAAACACCAAATAATGTTATATAATCAAACTTTTCTTCAAATTTAATTTCTTGGGGCCTACCTACTATTATTTCTAGATTATCCTTATTTTCATATCTTTTAGCAATTGCTTCAGCTCTTTTTTTGCTTATATCTGTTGAAACTACTTTTGCACACTTTTCACATAAAGCTCCTGTATTTTCACCTAAATGTGCACCAATTTCAAGTACTATTGAGTCATGAACAAAATCATATGACTTTACAAGGTTTTCTCTAATTTGTGACAATCCTAAAATAACATCATCACACAAGTCTTTTTTTACTATATTTTCATAATCTTTTTCTTTATTTGCATATATATATTCTATTACCTTTTCTTCACCTTTTTTTAATCCGAAATCATTTTCTGGCTTGTAATAATCTAAATTTAATTTCATAAGCCCTATCCCCTTATTTATCCTTTTTTTCAATATTTATTTCTGTATCTAAACTTAATATTCCTACATGTTCTTTTGATGAAATTATTTCTACTAATAGTGCATCATATTTTCTATTTAATACCTCTAATTCTCCATTAGGTTTGAAATGTGTACAACTAAATGACAATGTATATTTATTAGGAGCAACTTGTAATCTTGTTTTAAATGACACTTCTACAATATCACCCTTCTGATATTTTCCTGTTGCTATTTTTTCTATTAATGTATTAGTTCCACAAACTTCTAATCCATTAAAGTCTTTTAAAGTCATAGTAAAAATAGGTTCATTTATTGTATCATTAAAACGTATTTTAGACTTTAATATAACATTTTTAGCATTGTCTATTGATTGAAGGTAATTTCCATTTTCATCAAAAATACCATAATCAATTACTTCTGCTTGTCCATTTCCATATTCAATTATTTTGTTATTTTGAGTAAAATGTGATTTCCAAGTATCTTTAGCTTTTTCTTTTTTAAAATTACTTTCTAAGCTTACTTCTTTTTTATTTTCTTTAGACTCATTTGTATCGTCTAATCCAACTATAATCTTTTTATATTTTTCAACTCCTTCTTTTACTCCACCATCAAATATTTTCTTTCCTGAACTAATTATAATTGTTCTAGTACAATTTTTTAATACATCAGTTATGCTGTGAGTAACAAAAAGGATTGTTTTTCCAGTTTTTTTGAATTGTTCAAATTTTTTAAAACACTTTAATTGGAATGCCATATCTCCAACAGACAAAACCTCATCAACAATTAATATTTCTGGATCTACATTTATAGCACATGAAAATGCAAGCCTTGCAAACATACCTGAAGAGTATGTTTTTACTGGTTGATACAAATGTTCTCCAATATCAGCAAAATCTATTATTTCTTGCTTTCTTTCTTCAATTTGTTCATTTGTAAGTCCCATAACTTGGCCATGTTGATAAATATTTTCAATTCCTGTTAATTCCATATTAAAAGCTGTTCCAAGCTCTAACAGTGAACTAATTTTTCCATTTGTTTTTATTTCTCCACTAGTTGGAGTTACTACTCCTGTAACCATTTTTAGCAATGTAGATTTTCCTGCACCATTCTTTCCAAGTATACCTAATATTTCTCCTTTTTTTACCTCTAAATTTAAATTATCCATTGCTCTAAATGTAGTATGTCTTTCTACACCAGGAAAAATTGCTTCTATTAATCTGTCTTTTTTCGTTGGATACATTTTATATTCTTTTGTTAAATTTTTGATTTCAATAGCAATTTCTTTTTGTTCCAATCTCCTCACCCTTCCTTATAGTATCTCTATTTTACTTCTATTGTTTGATCTCCATCTTTTTCAATAATATTTTGTTTTACTCCTAAATCTTCAATCCATTTTCTGGTTTCAAATGTTGTCCATGGACCTGTGTTTTCTCCCTCTCCATTATCATTATTCCAAATCCATTCTGGTGTTGGCCATAAACAGATTTCTGGTTTTATTGCCTGATATAAAGTCTCTTTTGCACCATTTTGTCCATGATGAGCTATTTGCAAAATATCTGCTTTTAATTTATCTTTTTGAGTATTTAACAATTTATCTCCACTTTTCGCACCAGTATCTCCTAAAAATAATATTGTCTTTTCTGGTAATGTCATTTTTAAAACCATACTAGAATTATTAAACGCATCCTCAAATATTTCTGGATTCTTAACACCCAAAACTTCACAATTTACAAAATCTATATTTATTTTTTGATTTAATGTTACTTCCTCAGTATTTTCCTTTATTCTTTCATTTTGTAAAGCTCTTTGAAAATCTTCTGCTTCATAAGCTCTCTCAGAAGCATACTTTTTATACCAATCTAAATCATTCATAGTATAATATATTTTATCTATTGGAATATTGGTTTCTTCAACTATTTTTATAAAAGCTCCTGTATGATCATTATGAGGATGTGTAATAAACCATACATCAACTTTTCCACCTAATGAATTTATATGTTTTATTAAATTTTCTTCGTCTTCACTTGTCCCACCATCTACAGCAATAACTTTACCTGTTGATGTTTTAATAATATATCCCATCATCTGTCTATGACTATTAGCTTGCAATTGTGCTAATGTAATTTCCTTAGTCTCTTTTTGAAGAATTACTGCATTTCCGATTCCTATTATCATAAATAATGTGCAAATAGAAATAATACATTCTATTAAATTATTTTTTAACTTCATCTTATCTTTCCTATCTTTTCTTCATTATTTTTAAAACAAAATATCTTATATTAAATAATCCCCTTCCTAAAAATGGTAAATTCAATATAATAAAATTTAATATATAATAACTAAAAGTCTCATTTTTATATAATTTATGATATATATCCCATCCTCTAAAATTCCAATTTTTTTTGTTTTGCAACATTTCAAAATATTCTAATGCTTTTTTATTTTGCTCTTGCAATTCCTTTGGAAATTTATCATTATTTTCAACATATGTTCCAAAGACTCCTAATTTTACATTTATAAATAATTCTCTTACTTGGTCTAACTTTTTAAATTTATGTGATATCTTATCTGTACCTATCTGGTTATTACCATGTTGTCTATATTTTATATATTTTTCTGGCATGTATGCTAGTTTTCCTCTCAACGCTACCATTAGTGCCATCCAATAATCATGTGGTACAAATTTTGAATTACTTGGTACTGGTAATATATCTTTTATAAATTTCTTTTTAGAAAGAATTGTACAACCCGTAACACAATTATATAAATAATTTACTTGATAACTATCTATATATTTATTGATTTTTCTATTTAATAACATAAAGTCTCCAAATGATGGATATATTGTTTTTAGATTTTCATCCACAACCTCTAAGTCTCCAAATACTAAATCAGCATTTTTTTCTTTTAGTGTCTGCATTGATTTTTCTATTTTTTCAGGAAGCCATACATCATCTTGATCTGATAACATATAATAGTCGCTTTCTACCTTTTCTAATAAGAATTCAAAATTTTTTATATATCCTAAATTCTGTTCTTGAATGTAAACAGTTATCCTATCATCTTTTTCTTTATATTCTTTTAAAATTTTTTGAGTCTCATCTTTTGAGCAGTCATCAGATATTATTAAATGTATGTTTTGATATGTCTGATTTAGTATACTATCTATTTGCTCTTTTAAATACTTTTCACCATTATATGTTGCTAAGAGAACATCTATTTTTTCTTTCATATTTTCCTCCAATTATAGTACATCTGCAAAGTCCTTTTTATTTTTGTTAAATACATGATTTCCCCATAAAAACATAATAACTGTTATTATCCAAAATATTATTGTATAAATTCCATATCCTTCTGTAATAATATTTCCGCCCATAAATACATCTCTAATTGCTGTAACTAAATATGTAAATGGTAAACATTTCATAAACATTGATATTGTGTGATGTCCTGCTATCATTCCTAATCCCCAAACAACAGGTGTAACCCACATGCAAATTTGCATTATTATTGATAGTAAATTAGAAAAATCTGGTACTAATGTTGTAACTGCTGAAGTAAATCTTGTCAATGCAATTACAAAAATATATGCCGCAATTATTACATATAAAAGAAATAGTACATTTGGAATATATCCACATATAACACACACTATTGTTGCTATTAAAAATAAAAATAATGATACTACACTATTTCCAACAATTGAAATCATAGGAATTACATCTACTGGAAATACTACTTTTTTTACCAAATATGCATATGAACGTATAGAACCGCTTGCCCCCATTATGTTATCATTTAAACACATCCACATTGCCATTCCTGGTAGAAACCATACAACATATGGAGAATTTCCTTCTCCTTTTGTATTAAAAATAAATTGAAATACTATTACATACATCATCATAAATACAAATGGTTGTAAAAATCCCCAAACGCTTCCAAGGCTTGTACTTGCAAATCTATTTTTAAAATCATTTTTTCCTAATCTTAATATTAATTTTCTATTATTTATTACTTGTTTTATAAATTCCATAATTCCTCCGTATTGTTAATATTTGCTTTTGTTATTCTACTATATTATAAAAAAAAAATCAACTCTAAATCTCTTTATTTATCGTTTAAATTTCAAATATGCAATGCCAGGAAAATGAAATAAAAATATTTCTTTTACCATCTTTTTTAATTGATTTTTTCCAGCTAATATTTGAAAATATTTTTTTATATCAAAATCAACTACTGTTTCCTTTAATATTTTCTCATAATATTTTTCACATTCTTCTATAAATCTTTTATCTTCCTCTGTTTCTGCATAATCATAGCACATCTTTACTCCACCTAAATATGCTCTATCTATTGCATCTTTTCTGTATTTCAAAAAAGAGTCATAACTATTCCCATTATTATTTTTCCATCTAGAAATATTCTGTGATAAACTCCTTCCTCCAAACACATTAGTGCCATGTAATCTATAGTCAAAAAGAGGTTCTTTTATATAACTTATTCCTTTTCCTTCATTTGCTATAAATGCTGCTAGCCAATCATGTGCAATAACACTTTCTTTAAATGGTATCATTTTATCTCTAACATATTTTGTTATAATTTGTGAACATCCTATTCCTACACATCTTGAAATAGCCAATTTATCTTTTCCTTTTATTAGTGGTACATTTTTATATTTAAAATAATCATCATGTAATACAATTCCGTTTTCATCTATCTGTCTGCAGTTGCAATATACCATATCTACATTTGCTTGCTTTAATTCTTTTAAACTTTTTTCTACTTTGTCTTTATTCCAAACATCATCATGATCTGAAAACATAATATAATTAGCTTTTGATTCTTTTAGTAAAAATTCAAAATTCTTATTATAACCTAAATTTTTAGGTTGAATATATAATTTTATTCTTTCATCACTTTCAGCATATTTTTTTAATATTGTACCAATATTATTATCCGTAGAATGGTCGTCACTAATATATATATTTATATTTTTATATGTTTGCCTCAATATACTTTCTATCTGCTTTCTCAAATATTTTTCATTTGTATTATACGTTGTGACTAATATATCAACTAATTTTTCCATATTTTTCTTTCCTTTTTTCCTAAAATCTAGTCACATTATACTCATTTTTGACTTTTTTGTCAATTTGTAGTATAATATATGTATGCAGGCAAAATACCTGTAAATATATATTAAAGAGGTAATTCGTATGTTTTCTCTCAAGAACAAGCAACATGACCAACATAGTGATGTCTACATGTTCAGCTCGGACGGTATGTCCATGATTCATAATTTAAAAGCTGAACAAGCTTGGGAAAAACGTGAAGACCTTTTGAAGGCTCGTCGTAGCAAATATGTTGCAAGTCATGAAGACTTTGCAAAATTTCGTGAAAGACATCAGTCTTCTACTCCAACTCCTCCTCCTGCAAGTGTTTTTAACGGAACCACTGACCTAAAGGTTGCAAAACCTGTGGAAAGTGAGTACTACAAGAACCTTTACCAGGAGGTTCAAAAAAGATGGAACCAGGATTTGCAAGAAGCTTTGGAAAAATCACGATTGCCCGAAGGGCATCCTCTTCGTTTGACTATAACGGTAGAGAAGCTCTAAAGCTTAACCTCTAGCATAAGAGACCAGTGAATGTACACTAACATTACTGGTCTCTTATATTTTATATTCTTTTTCTAATTTTTCATTAAAATACAACTTTGTTATTATTTTTAGTTCATTTAAAGATTCATCTTTTAAATTAAATGAGTACAATTTCTTTGCTGGCGCCATAACTATATATTTTATTGCATTTGCAGTACTTTCACTCATTTGCAAGCAACTCTTATCTTGTCTACTGCAAGTCTCACATTTAAAACCATTATCTTTTAAACTAAAATATTTTAATTCTTCTTTTTGTTTACAATTTGTACACTCATTTATTCTAGGTGTAAAACCTAAAAAGCATAATAATTTTAACTTAAAAATACTCATTATTAATTCTGGATTTTTATCAGTTTCCGACAATGTATATAATGTATTCAAAAACAATTGTAATATTTTATAACAATTCTCATTTTCATCTGTTACATCTCTTATAATCTTCGTAATTTCTACTGCATAATTTAGCTTGTCCAAATCTGTTCTCAAATTATAAAAAACTTCAATAGTTTCACATGAGTTTATATTATATGTATTTGCCCCTTTATACATTAAATATTCTCCAAAACATAAAAACTGTGTTCCTGCAAGTAAGGCGCTTTTTTGTCTTCTAGCGCCTTTTGCAACACATGATATTTTACCTAATCCAGGTGTTAACATTGTTAACATTTTATCATAATCTCCTAAATTATTTTCAGAAATTATTATTCCACTCATTTTTATCGTTCCCATTTTGTTCCTCCATAGGTTGCTTTATTTGTAATTCTATTTGTTCTTCTACATTTTGTATTTGTTTTAATTCTAAAAATGTATTTACATCTCCTGTATTTTTAAAGGTATTCCATGCCATCTTTTTAATCATAAGCTCACTTCCTCTAACTCTATCTTTCGCAATTCATATACAAATTATGCAATAAATTATTGCAATTTGAATTTCTTTACAATTGAAGTATCATCTTGCCAATCTTCTTTTACTTTTACCCAAGTCTTTAAATTGACTTTTGTTCCAAAATTCTCTTCCATATCAATTCTTGCTGCCTGACCTATACGTTTTAACATATTACCATCTTTTCCGATAATAATTCCTTTATGAGAATTTCTTAAACAATAAATAGTAGCTTCTATATCATATAAATCCTCACCTTTTTGATTTTTTCTAAATTTCATTTTTTCTACTTCTACATATATTCCATGTGGTACTTCATCTTGTAAAAATTTTAAAGCTTTTTCTCTAATTGTTTCTTCTGCAAGCTGTCTTAAAGTCTGATCTGTATACTCCTCTTTATCATAATATGCAGGACCAGGTTTTAAGTTCTTTTCTATTTCATCCAAAATAATATCTCTATATTTACTCTGTAAAGAAGATATTGGGATAACAGCCTCAAAATCATACTCATTTTTATATAGATTAATTAAGTTTAAAAGTTCCTCTTTCTTTACTAAATCAATTTTATTAATAATTAGTATTGTTTTTTTATGAGATTCTTTTATTTTTTCTAGAATTCTCATATCCCCTCTACCAATTTCTTTACTTGTTGCTTCTATTACAAATAATATTAAATCAATTTCATTAATTACTCCAAAAGAAGTCTCTATCATAGTCTCATTTAGTTTGGTTTTTGGTTTATGAATTCCTGGAGTATCTATAAATATAATTTGAGAATTTTCTCTATTCACTATTCCTTTTATTGCTGTTCTTGTCGTTTGTACTTTATTTGCTGTTGCAGCAACTTTTTCCCCAACTAATAAATTTACCAATGTAGATTTTCCAACATTAGTTCTTCCTAACATTGCTACAAAACCTGATTTAAATTCTGCCATTTCTATTCCTCACTAACTTTCTTTTTTTCTTCCTCATCCTCAAATTCTTTAACATCATATTCTAACACATTAATAGTCTTTATAATCAATTTTGATGAATCATCTTTTTCATCTTCAAGCATTCCAACTCTAATAACCTTCTTACTTTGAAGTGAAATATCCGTATCTAATATTTTTACAAGTACTCTTGAGTCCTTGTCCATTCCAATAGGCAAAGTCTTATTCTGATTATCAAAATATACACAATTTGAAAAAGCTACGCATTTTATTCCTTTTTCTAGATTCATTTTATAAAAATTTACTTTTCCACTTTCAGAACTCATTAATGCATTTTCTACTTCTTTCTCTGCATTTAAATTAAATATATTAAATTCATTTGTATCTATATTTTCACTTTCTTCAACCCATTTATAAGCTGGAATATTTTGAGTTATTTGATTTTTATTAATAGCTGTTTTAATTAAATTTATTTTATTTTCTAATGTAGCCCTATACTCAGCAGTTTTCATTGTCTTAGAAATTCTTAAAATAGAATATTTATTTTTTGGTTGTTCTCTATGTGATTTATTGGCCAATTTAGTAACTTTTCTCGTATCTTCACTTAACCCTCCAAAAATATCTATTGCATCTTCCTCTGTTACATCTTTTTCTTCTTGTAATTCCTTCTTAATCTTTTTTAGATATTGCTCCATTTCTTTTCCTTGGATTGAATTGGTCTTTAATTTATTCATCGTTTCTAATTGATCTGTTGTTGTTAAATATATAGCATCTAATTCTTCTTTATTAAATACTTTTCTTTGAATTTTATCCATACTTTCACCAAATTCTTCAAAGTCTTCTTCAAAGTCAAATATCTGTGAATGTGGCTTTACATTTATTATTTCTTCTTCCCCTTCTTCTAAAGCTTGTACTTCATCTTTATTACTATATTTCCAAAATTCAAAGATACTTTTTTTATGGCTATCTATTTCTTCGATGAATGCTGTTGCATTTTCTATCTTTTTTATTAAATTTACATTTTTTAATTTTAATGCATTAATATCCATTTTGCTATTTTTTAAATCATTTTCTTTTTCATTTGCCCTTTTTCCTTTTTCTACTACTTCATCTAATGTATATTGTGTTTTTAAATCTTCGTCTATTTCCTCTATCTTAGTTTTTTCTTCTTTACTTTCTTTTGCTTTAGGCAATTTTTCCTCTGTTTTTTTAGATTTTTTTCCACTATATTTGAAAAAATATTTTACTTTTCCAAAAAATGTTTTTTTACATTCTAAAAATGTAGAAATCTGTTTTTCTTTGCTTAAATACTCCACTTCTAAGTTTTCTGTTTGTTCTTTTAATTTCTTTAATCTCGCTTGTAAATTATTATTTTCTTTTACACAATCTATCTCTATTTTTAATAATCTTTTATATTCATCATTAATCCAATCTGCTAGATCATCATACTCTAGAACTTCATCTTCATAGTAAAATTGCAAACTTCCTTGTTTATCTATTTGAGTTTTAAATTTATAATATGTTGGTAATTCTGATTGCAAAATAAACAATGCTTTAACCAACTTAAAAAACTTAGTTGCTTCTATTTTATTTGATAATTTTACTTTATATTGTGATTTTATTTTTCCATATACTTCTGTCTCTCCAATAATTTGTAAACTAACTTTTTCTGTTTTATCATATACTTCATATATTGAAGGCCAGTCTTTTGTAAATAGCCACAAATAATTTTCTAAGCTTTGGATTTCTGTTTTGTTTAATAATTCTCTGCTATAATCAACATTACTAATTGGTACAAAAACTTTTCCCGCTTTCTTTTTCTCAATTTGCTTTTTTAAAACATAAAAAAATGTTGAATAATCTTTATCTTCTGTTGGAACTATCATAAAATATTTGTCATTTTCTTCTGAATAATATATTTGCCACAAATAATTTCCTGAATATCTTACTTTAAATGGAATTTTTTTATTAATTTGTTGTTGCTCTTGTTCTATTTTTTCTATATCTGATATTTTTACTTCATCTAGCATTCGTAAAAATGTTTCATGTTTTTCTTGATTTTCTTCATTTTTTGAATCTAAATAATCTGCCAATGGACTTGCTTGTAAATATTTATCTTTAATATCGTCTAATCTATTGGTTGGTGATAATAATATTTCTAACTCTTTTGGTGAAATAAATCTATACTGTCTATATTTTTTTTCATCAAAACCTACATTTGGTTTAAAATGCATATCTTCAACTAATTTTAATGTCTCTGGAATTGCTTTTAAATCTAGTCCTATGTATTCTAATTTTTTGTTTATCTCTTGTGTCTTATTTTTCTTTTCCAAAACAGTCTCTCCTCTCAATCCTTTCTTCAAAATATATTTTACTATGCTTATCTAAAAATATCAAGATTTTTATTGGGAATTTTAAATAAATTTTCATAAAAAAAAGAACTCTTTCGAGTTCTTTCTTATTGGTAGCGAAGGGTGGATTCGAACCGCCGACCTGCCGGGTATGAACCGGATGCTCTAGCCAACTGAGCTACTTCGCCATAAAAATCTTGAACAGTACTTATTATAATAGGTATTACCATTTTTGTCAAGTACTATTCAAAATTTTTTTAATTTTTCATCTCCTATACCTTCTTGAACATCCATAATAAGTAGAATTAATTGTTGATGAATTGTTATTTTCATTTAATAATGTACTATCTTCTCTATTACAACCACATCCTGTATCTTGTTCGTCATAACAACTTATTGAATTTCCTCTTATTCTAGCAATAACATCTCCATTACTGTTAACAATAGCAAGTGTATCATTTGAATTATTGTTGTTATCATTTGAACTTAAAACTTCATATGGATTGTAACATGTTAAACATTTGTTATCTCTAAAAAAGCATGAACTTTTTATAACACAATCAAAAAATGCTGCAATAAAACCAACCGCTCCAACTATTATAGCTAATATAACTAAGTTTAAGTTAGATAAAATTATAGCAACTAAAAGTGCAATTGAGAAAAATATTAATCCAATTAACCAAGGACATTTAACTAATCTATTTAAAAATATAGCCAATATTATGGCAACTAATATTACAACAAAAAATATGAGTATTGTCATATTTATACCATTCCTTTCCATCTATTTATGTTCTGGTATATTTTATGACCATACTTATATTTTTGTTACTTTCTAATTATATTCAACTTGTAACAAATATAATCCATTTGGAGGTAATGTTTTACCTGCATTTTCTCTTTTTTCACTTTGGATTATATCTGGGATTTTTTCTGCTTCTATTTTTCCTAAACCAACTTCCACTAATGTTCCAGCAATTATTCTTACCATATTATATAAGAATCCATTTCCTGTTAATTCTATGAAAATTCTGTCTCCACTTTGATATACTTTTGCTTCATATATTGTCCTAACACTACTTTTGCTACTTGTTCCACTTGCCTTAAATGCCTTAAAGTCATGTTCTCCTTCAAAATATTTTACAGCCTTTTTCATAGCTTCAACATCTAATTTTTGAGGAATATGTGTCTCTAAATTTCTGTATATTGCTGTACCTTCTGGTGAATTATTTATAACATATCTATATGTTTTTCTTTTACAATTTAATCTACTATGAAATCTCTCATCAACTTCTTCTGCTTTTTTTATTACTATCGACTTTTTTAATCTTGAATTTATTGCAATAGCAAATTTATCAATTGGAATTTGTGAATTGGTTTTAAAATTAGCAACTTGTCCAAAGGCATGAACTCCTGCATCTGTTCTACCTGATGCATTTAATTCAACATCTTCACCTGTTATCATTTTTATTGCTTGTTCTATTGTGCCTTGAATATTCAATTTATTAGGCTGTTTCTGCCATCCATTAAAATCTTTTCCATCATATTCAATTGTTAGTTTGATGTTTCTCATTCTTTTTTAGCCTCTTCTTTTTTCTTAAAAATATTTTTTATTTTTTCTTTAACTAATTTCTTTTCATTTTTGTTTTTAGATTCATTTAGTCTTTTGGTTACTATATTACTTATTAATATTTTTTTCAAAACATCTTCTCTGACATCTGCAATTAAAGTTCCATCTTTTGCTACTGAAACTTTTCCTGTTTCTTCTGATACAATAATTGCAATACTATCTGATTCTTTTGATATTCCAATTCCAGCTCTATGTCTAGTTCCAAGTTCTTTTGCTATATCTTGATCACTTGCTAATGGTAACATACAAGCTGCTGCTGCAATTTTGTTATTACTAATTACAACCGCCCCATCATGTAATGGTGTATTAGGCACAAATATATTTACTAATAATTGTGGTGATACTTCTGCATTCATAGGTATTCCAGTTGATATAATATCTTTTATTTGAATGTCCCTTTCCATAACAATTAATGCACCTGTTTTATTTTTAGCTAGCTCATAAACTGCTATGACAATCTTATAAATATCTTCTTTTGTCTTTGTTATAATATCTTTGTCAAATCCAAAAAATCTGGAAAATCTATTAGTTCCCCCTAGTTGTTCTAATGCTCTTCTTATTTCTGGTTGGAATATAATTATTATAAGTATTACTCCCCAATCCATTACTGTTGATAATATATAATTTAATATATGTAAATTAAGCAATCCACTTAATGCAGTGGCAACAACTAAAAAAGCAATTCCTTTTACCAATTGCCAAGCTCTTGAATCTTTTACTATTCTTAATAATTCATAAGCTAAAAATACAACAATTGCAATATCTAATATTAATGAAACTAATTTGATAGGATATTCTTGATACATTTGTATATATGTTAGTATGTTTTGTTCATAAAAACTATTTAATATATTTCCTATTTCTTTCATATCTAATATCTCTCCTCATCTTTAGTATATATTATAAGCTTTGAACTACATAATAAATACATGTTGCAGATGAAGCTAATACCATTAATACTAATAGAAATACTGCCATTATTTTTGTAAAAATTGCCTTTCCATCAATTTTAGTTTTTATCTTAATATTTTCTTCTTTTTTATTTATTTTTTCATCTTTTTTATTTTTCATATATAATCTTCCTCTCTTTTTTATAATACAATATTTATTATAACATAAATTATTTTTTTTGCAATATGTAAACTACATTTTTATAATTTTCAATATTTTGCTTTCTGCTTCTCTTAATTTTTCTTTATCATTTGCACAAACATATGCTAAGAAATCGCCTTTTTCAACTTCATCGCCTATTTTTTTGTTTAATATAATTCCAACACTTTTTTCTATTTCATCTTCTTTTCTTATTCTTCCAGCCCCTAAATAACAAGCTAGTTTTCCAATTTCTTCTGCATTTATTTCTTTTACAATTCCTGTTTTTTCTGTTGCAACAGCAGATATATATTTAGATTTTTCAAATTTTGTAGTATCATCTAAATATGATATATCTCCACCTTGATTTGCAACCATTTCTTTGAATTTTTCAAATGCTTTTCCATTTTGAATTGTTTCTAACATTCTTAATCTATTTTCTTCTAAGTTTTCGCCTTTTCCAGCTAGTTGCAACATATTAGCACCTAATTCTAAAACAACTTCTTTTAAGTCTTCTGGCATATCTCCTTTTAAGAAATTAATTGCTTCAATTACTTCTAATGTATTGCCAACTGCATATCCCAATGGTTGATCCATAGGTGTTAACACACATCTTACTTCTTTTCCAGCAAGTTCTCCTATTCTAACCATTTGCTCTGCCAATTTTTGAGCATCTTCTCTTGTTTTCATAAATGCACCTTTTCCAACAGTTACATCTATAACTATTTTATTTGCCCCACTAGCTATCTTTTTACTCATAATGCTTGATGCAATTAAAGGTATATTTTCTACACATGCAATAGTATCTCTTAATGCATAAATTTTCTTATCTGCTGGTGCTAAATTCATTGTTTGACCAATCATACTTATTCCAACTTTTTCTACATTAGCTATAAATTCTTCTATTTCTATATTCGTTCTATACCCTGGAATTGATTCCATTTTATCAACTGTACCACCTGTAAATCCAAGTCCTCTTCCTGACATCTTTGCAACTGGAACTCCTAAAGCAGAAATAATTGGAAGTAATATTATAGATACCTTGTCTCCAACTCCTCCTGTACTATGTTTATCTACAACATTTTCTCCAAATTTTGATAAATCCAACACATCTCCTGAATATGCCATTGCTAATGTTAAATCTGTAATTTCTCTATCATTCATACCATTAATATAAATAGCCATAATTAATGCAGAAGCTTGATAATCTGTGATATTACCATCAGTATATTCTTTAACAAAATATTCTATTTCTTCTTTACTCAATTCTTTTGAATCTCTTTTTTTAGATATAATATCTAATATATTCATTTGTATTCCTCCTAAATAAAATGTGTAGTAAAACTCCTTCTGTGTATTGGACATAATCCATATTCTCTAATAGCTGCAATATGTGCAGCTGTTCCATAACCTTTATGTTTTTCAAATCCATATTGAGGATAAACCTTATCCCATTCTCTCATAATTCTATCCCTTGTAACTTTTGCAATAATTGATGCAGCAGCTATTGAATAACATTTTGCATCACCTTTTATTATTGATTCATATGGTATTCCCATTGTATCAATATGTGTTAATGCATCAACTATAATCAAATCTGGTTTAACTGTTAATTCTTGTAATGACATTGTTAAACCTTTTTTTGTAGCATTCAAAATATTAATTTCATCAATTTCATCTTGACCTATAATTCCAACTCCATAACTAATAGCTTCCTCAAGAATTTGGTCATATAATTTTTCTCTCTTTTTTTCAGATACCTTCTTCGAATCATTTACTCCTTCAATCATAGAATCTGCTGGCATAATAACGCTTGCTACTACAACTGGTCCTGCAAGTGGACCCCTTCCAGCTTCATCAATTCCACAAATTGTTGAAAATCCTTTTTTTCTTAATTCTTTTTCTTCTTCTTTTAATAATATTAATCTTGCTTCTTCTTTTTCCTTCATTTTTAATCATCCTTTGATAATTGATTTATTTGTGTTAATGTATAATTTTCATTATATCCTTTTGTAGAAATTATTTCTACAGTTATTTTTGAAAAGTCATATTTGGCAATAAAATATTCATATTGTTTTATACGTTTTTCGTCAATTCCCATTTTACTTAGTGTTTCATCATCTAAATAGTAGCAATTTTCGTCAATTTCAACTTCAGATGGTAACTGCTCAACACTCTTTTTTACCTCTTCACTAGCATCTGCTAATTTTATTCCTTTTAAATTTGCTTCTTTTATCTGATTTATCTTATTAAGGTTTTCTTCATTTTCTTTATCTAAATTTGCTGTTTGAAAACAAACATTATCTAAGCCTTTTTTTGTTTCAGCTTGCATTATAAGCATATTAGTTTTTAAATCTTGTAAATTTGATATTGTTAACATCTTTTTTAAATATTCTATTGCAACTCCAACTGCAATTATTATTAAAATTATAATTATTATTAATAGTATATTTGATTTTCCATTTTCATTTTTCATCTCTAATCCTCCGTGATTATATTATATATGTCACCTTTCTTATTTTCAAGCAAATTTTCAAAAATATTTTTAGTTTTTACAACTTATTCACAATTCTTTCACAAACGTAGTGTATTCTATACAATGTAAATACAGAAAAGGAGGTCCTGACAATGGACGAAAATGAAAACAGATTCGAAGTTATCTCAAGTAAAACTTCAAAAGCAAACTTTAAACAAACAAACGGATTTGGTAAATCCGTATTAGTACCATTTTTTAGTGGAATCGTAGGATGTTCCTTAGTAATTGGAACATGTTTCGGAGTACCATCAATAAAAGAAAAATTAATAGGAGAAACAACAACTACAAATACAACTGTGCAAACATCTACAGCAACAGGAACAACTGCAAATTTAATATCACTTTCTAATTATTCTAATACAGCAGTTTTTGCAGCTAATAAAATTTTGCCATCAATTGTTGGAATTCAAGTAACATATAAAACTACTTCTAATTCACTTTTTAGTTTTGGCACTCCAACTACATCAGAAGCAACAGCAACTGGTTCTGGTATAATTATTAGTAATGATGGCTATATTGTTACAAACAACCATGTTGTTGATTCTAGTTCATCAAACTCATCTTACTCTTATTACAGTATTTCTGATGCAACATCTGTAAAAGTAAAATTATACGGTTCTGATGAAACATATGATGCAAAAATTGTAGGTAAAGATTCTCAAACAGATTTAGCTGTTTTAAAAATTGAAAAAACTGGTTTAACCTCTGCTGAATTTGCAGATTCAGACCAAGCTGTTGTTGGAGAATTTGCAATGGCTGTTGGTAGCCCTCTTGGATTAGATACAACAGTTACAACAGGAATTATAAGTGCTGTAAACAGAGAAGTTGAATCAGATGGAACTAAATATGTATGTATTCAAACAGATGCTGCAATTAACGCTGGTAATAGCGGTGGAGCACTTGTAAACAGTGAAGGAAAAGTTATTGGTATTAACACTTTAAAATTATCAGGTTCTGGTGTTGAAGGAATTGGATTTGCTATTCCTATAAACTCAACACTTGACGTAATTTCTCAATTAAAAGATCATAGCAAAGTTTTAAGACCATATATTGGTATTACAGGTTTAAACCTAGACAATGATACTGTAAAAAGATATAACTTATCAACATTAGGTGTTTATGTAAGAAGCGTTGAAAACTTCTCTCCTGCAGAAAAAGCAGGTTTACAAGCTGGAGATATTATAATTAAAGCTGATGACAAAGAAATCAAAACAATGGATGAATTGAATGAACAAAAAAATAAACATCAAATTGGTGATACTATGACTTTGAAGATTAATAGAAATGGACAAGAAAAAGATATTACTGTAACACTTGCAGAAACACCATAGTTAAAGGGGCTGTAAAAAAGTCCCTTTTTTATATTTTTTTAAATCTTCACTTTAAGTTCACACAATGAACAAAATTCATTGTTATATTATATACATAGTCAGTTAAAACTGATTAAACAAACATCCCCTTTTATTTTCAAGAAAGAAAGAGAGAAAGTCTTAAATTAAGTCTTTTCCTCTTTTTTTATTACATTACTACAATATCCATTTCACTAGTATAATTTTGATTTCCATATGCATATATTATATATAATGCATTATTTTCTCCCATAAAATACTCTGTAACATTATTAACACTATACATGTCATTTGTATAATCTCTCTCATATATATTGTATCCTAATTTTTTGAAGTTTTCTACTTTTTGTTGAACCAATTTTATTTCTTCTTTTATCTTTTGGTTTGCTTCCTTTTTAGTAATTCCTTTTAATTCTAACATATCATCTATTGTAACTTTCTTTTGATTTGATAAATCATAATTATATGTTTGAACAATATCTCTTTGTGGATTATTACTTCCTTCTTTTAAAGTTGATCTTACAACTAATGACAAAATATTATTTGAAACATATGCACTATAATTAACTGTATATATTACATTGTTATTTTGACTATCTACAATGCTTTTAGCCTTCTTCTCAAATGTATCCTTTATATCAGTATTAAATTCATCTATAATTTCATTATTTATATTAATATATGGTATATTTACATTTAATTCATAATCATTAAGCTTTGTTTCTTTAGAATTGTAACCCAAGTAAATAATCTCTTGATCCTGCTTTATTTTAGAAACTTTATAACTATTATTTTCTAAATAATTTACTTTATTGGTAAATATGTTATCAAATTCATTTTTATGTTGGCTTACTTGGTCATCTGATAATGATGGTAATGATGTTTTATTTTCTCCTGTTTGTTTTGTATTATTTCCACCTGAAAGTTGAATAATAACTGCTATCACAATAGATATAATACAAATTAATAATATACATATATATATAAATTTCAATTTTTTATTTTTTTTACTATCATCTTCTATAACTACATTCATATTTTTTCCTCCGTATGTATATTTTAATATTTTTTTCGATAAATTGCAATACTTTTATTCTTTTTTCATGTATTTTAACTTTGTTGCCATTCCTCCCCTTATATGTCTTTCTGCTTTATTTTCATCCAATATTTTTCTAACTTCTTTTGCTAATATAGGATTTATCTTTAATAGTCTTTCTGTTACATCTTTGTGTACTGTGCTTTTACTTATGCAAAATTTTTTGGCAGCTCCTCTAACTGTGTCTTTAGAATCTATAATATATCTTGCTAAAGTAATAGCTCGTTCTTCAATTGCCACTTTGTTTGTCTGTGGCAAGTTATACAAAACCTTTCCTCTCATTATGAAACCCCCATTGAATACTTTTGTTTAATTGTATTCAAATGAGGGTTGTATTAGAACTTAGGCTTATGCATTAGTTTTCATCATCTTGGGCTGATTTTAATCTTAAATAACCTAATTCTTCCCAAACATTATATGCTAAATTCAATCTAAACAATACTTTAGGCTTAGCTCCTGCTCTGTTTTTGTCAACAACACAAGCATAATATCTCACATCTGGATCTTTATATTTTTTTAATTCGAAAAATTCAGTATCTACCTCTTCTAACGAATATTCATATTTATTTAAATCTTCATTATGTATTTGCTTTATTAAGTATAATGTATCAAGAACCTCTTTTACTGTCCTACTTACAGCTAAGTCATTAATATTTAGATTTATTGGCAATGTATTACTTTCAGTTAATTGCAATGAAGATGCAATAAATATTTTTAAGTTTTGTGCTAAATTTGAAAGAATTGTTGCTGTCTTCTTAATTTCTTCTCCATTTCCTATATTCTCAGTATCTGTCTTAAGTGTATCATAAAACATATACTCTATTTTTTCTTTATAATAATAATTTAAAATAATTTTTTCTAACTCATCATTTGTGTGATTTGTAATGTTTACAAAATATATAGAATTTCTAATTTGCTCATCAAGCCATTCTGTAACCGCAATTGTTTTTCTAAATTCTGTAGAGACTTCTTTCAATCTTTGTGAAAACATTTTCTGACTTTCCCCTTCTCTTTTCTTAACATAGCCATCTTCATCAATTTCCACATTTTCACCATCATCAGGTCTAAATTTAAATTCTAGCAATTCACCTTCTGTTTTTGATAGCTCTTGTCCATGTAACTTTTGAATCTCTTTATTATTTAAAACAGTTGTTATTAAGCATAATTTCATTTTTTCTTCTGACATTTCATTAGAAATTACTAACACTTTTTTCTTGTGAATAAATGCAATATATGCAGCTAAATCAATTGTAAATCTACTTTTTCCTGAGTTTGAAGGCATTGCATATGCCATAGTTTCACCTTTTCTAATTCCTTTAAACACACTATTCAATATTGGAAATGGCAATTCCAAACCTGTCGTCAAACTGTTTTCTCCAGTAATAAAAAAATCAGTCATATTAGTATTTAATATTGATCTTTTAAATTTTTCCGTTGCCATAATTTGAGCAATTGCATCTTTTACCTCTTGTATTGTCATGCTATCATATAACTCATATTTTAAAATATCCACAACTTCCTTTTGAGTTTCTTTAATTGGATTAGATAAATAATTTTTTCTTATTTCAAATAACTTTCTTAATTCTACATAGGTTTTCTCAAAATCATATTTTTCTTTTCGTGCTTTTTCTCTTAGCTGACTTTTTAGTTTGTATGTTTCAGAACTTTCTTTTGCAAAATTAAAATCATTTTTGGCTATTTGTGGTGCATATGCTTGTCCTTCTGTAAATAATATACTTTTATATAGATTTAACATATCATCACTTTCAAAATAGCAATCATCATGTACAACATAATACATTGATATTGCTTTAGGATTATCTAGTAATAACCCTATATATCTTTCCTCTAATTCTATATTAGACAATCTTTTAGGATAAATTTCACTTTCTTTATTTTTTTCTTCATCTTTGACTTTTTTATATTCTTTTTCTTCTTTTTTTGTTTCTTCTATTGTAGCTGAATTTCTTAATATTATTCTTTTCTCATTTTTTAACTTATTTAAAATCGGTATTACTTCTGTATACCTTTTTTCATCAATTAATTCTTTCATTAAATCAACATCAGCTTCATTATCATCAGTAACTTTTATTCTATTAATTAATTCAATTAAACTCTCTATTCCTTGACTTTCCATTTAAATAGCTCCTTCCTCATTTGCTTTTATACTTTAGTTTTAGTATACACATATTCACATTTTATTTCAAGTTTTTTATTTAATTTCTTCTATTATTTCCTTACTTGATAATACAATTGTTGCTCCATCTCTTATTAACTCATTAGTTCCTTCACTAGCTGGATTAAAAATATTTCCTGGTACAGCAAAAATCTCCCTTCCCTGTTCCATTCCAAATTCTGCAGTTATTAGCGAACCACTGCTTTTAGTCGCTTCTACAACAACTACTCCATCTGATAACCCACTTATAATTCTATTTCTTTGCGGGAAATTAATTTTTTTTGGCTTAGTACCTAATGGATATTCTGATACAATACATCCTCCTGTTTGTATGATTTTTCTAGCTAATTCTGTATTTTCTTTAGGATATATTTCATCAATTCCACTTCCTAAAACAGCTATTGTTTTCCCTTTTCCACTGGCTATTAAAGCTCCCATATGGGCATATGAATCTATTCCAATCGCCAATCCACTAATAATATTTATTTCTTTATTAACTAATTCTGTTGAAATTTTAAGTGTCACTTTCTTTCCATAATCTGTTGCCTTTCTACTTCCAACAATTGCAATTCCTTTATTTTTTAAAATCTCTCCATTTCCTAATACATAAAGTTTTTTTGGTGGATCATAAATATTTCTCAACTTATTTGGGTATCTTTCATCTTCTATATTAATTTCTTCAATTTTCATATTATTACTCCCTTCAATTAAAAATAAAAAAAGGACAATCATAAAATTGCCCCCATTTCTATTTGTTTTGCATTTCTGCAGCTTTGATAATATTATTCATTAACATAGCAATTGTCATTGGTCCTACTCCTCCAGGTACTGGAGTTATAAAACTAGCTTTGCTAAGAATATTATCAAAATCAGCATCACCTGTTATTTTTCCTTCACTGTCTCTATTAATCCCCACATCAATAACAACAGCTCCTTCTTTTATCATATCTGCTTTTAAAAATTTTGATTTTCCAATAGCCATAATAACTACATCTGCATCTTTTGTATGTTTTTTTAAGTCTTTTGTTTTTGAATGACAAACTGTTACAGTTGCATTTTTTCTTAAGCAACATTGAATTAATGGTTTTCCTACAATATTACTTCTTCCAACAATTGTAACATCTTTTCCTTCTAGTTCAATTCCATATGCTTCAAATAATTTCATAATTCCATATGGTGTACAAGATACAAAAGTATCTTGATTCAAACATAATTTTCCAATATTTAATGGATTAAACCCATCTACATCTTTTTCTGGTGCTATTGTTCTAAATGCTTCATTTATATCTAAATTTGCAGGAATTGGACTTTGTAATAATATCCCATGAATATCTTTTCTATTGTTCAATTCTTTTATCTTTTCTATCAATTCTTTTTGTTCTATATTTTCACTTAATAGATATTCTTCAAATTCAATTCCAATTTCTTCACATGCTTTACTTTTGTTTCTAATATAAATTTGAGATGCATTATCATTTCCCACCATTATTGCTGCAAATTTTGGATTAATTCCTTTTTCTTTTAACTCATCACATTTTATTTTTAATTTTTCTCTGGTTTCTTTGGCTATCTTTTTGCCATTCATCATTTCTCCCATGTTATTCTCCTTCTATTACTTTATATTCTATTTGTTCCATATATGGAAACATTTCTTTCACTCTTTTTAGTGTAAGCATTGTCATTCTTGGTTGAGGATTTTTAGGGTCATCTGACAATAATTTTTGTGTATAACAATTTTTAGCTGTTTTAAATAAAACATATCTGTTTCTAACATAAGTGTAATAAATTTGATAACCATTTTTCAAATCTAGCCACATATCTTCAAAAGTATATCCTTCCATATCTTCTCCTTTTTTATTTTATCATATCTGCAAATTCTTGCTCAGTTATAATTGTTACTCCTAAATTCTGCGCTTTAGTTAATTTACTTCCAGCATCTTCTCCTGCTAAAACATAACTTGTCTTCTTAGAAACTGAACTTGAAGTTTTTCCACCAAATTTTTCAATAATATTTGATGCTTCTTCTCTTGAAAAATTTTCTAAACTTCCTGTTAAAACAAATGTCTTTCCTGTAAATCTTTCATCTTCGTCATCTTCTTTTAATCTCTGTGTATTTACACCTGCTTGTTTTAGTCTAGATATCAAATCTTTTGTTTGTTCTTGTTCAAAGAACTCTCTTATACTATTCGCCACAATAGGTCCAATGTCCTCTACCTGGCTCAAATTTTCCACATCTGCTTCTGCTAAATTATCTATATTGTTATATGTTTTTGCCAATATCTTTGCAGCCTTTACTCCAACATGCCTAATTCCAAATGCTGTTATCAATCTATATAAATCATTTTCTTTACTTGCATTTATACTATCTATTAAATTTTGTGCAAATTTCTTTCCATTCTTTTTTAATGATGCTATATCTTCAAATTTTAAATCATATATATCTGCTATATTTGAAATCATTTTCTTTTCAAGTAGCACCCAAATAATATTTTCTCCCAAGCCATCTATATTCATTGCTTCTCTTGATACAAAATGAACTAAATTTCTATATAGTTTTGCTGGACATTCAATTCCTGTACATCTAACAGCCGCTTCTCCTTCTTCTCTAACAGCTTCTGCTCCGCAAACAGGACAAACTTTTGGCATTTCAAAGTCTTTCTCTTCTCCAGTTCTCTTAGAAGCAACAGCTTCCACAATTTCCGGAATAACATCTCCTGCTTTTTGTATTATTACTCTATCTCCTATTTTTAATCCTTTTTCTTTAACAAAATCTTCATTGTGTAATGTAGTCTTAGAAATAGTTGAACCAGCAACTTTTACAGGTTCTAATATTGCCATAGGAGTTATAACACCTGTTCTTCCAACTTGAAATGTAATATCTTTTAAGATTGTTTCTTTTCTTTCTGGCGGATATTTATATGCAATCGCCCACTTTGGAACTTTGCTTGTTGTTCCCATTATTTTCCTTAACTTCAAATCATCAACTTTTACAACTGCTCCATCAATTCCAAATGTTAAATTTTCTCTATCTTCTCCTATTTTTTGAATTGCTTTTATAACTTCTTCTGTATCTTTACAAGGAATCAAAACAGGATTAACATTGAATCCAAGTTTTCTCAAATATTCTAATTCCTCATAATGAGAATTAAATTCTTTTCCTTCTATTTTTTGAACATTAAAAATATAAATATCTAAAGGTCTGTTCTTAGTAATATTGCTGTCTAACTGTCTTAATGAACCAGCAGCTGCATTACGAGCATTTGCAAAAGTTTCTTCCTCATTTTCTTCTCTTTCTTGATTCATTTCTTCAAAATCTTTTTTAGATATAAATACTTCTCCTCTAACAGTTATATTAATTTTTTCAGATAATTCTTGTGGAATTGTTTTGATTGTTTTTAAGTTTTCTGTAACATCTTCTCCAACTAACCCATTTCCTCTTGTAGCACCTCTAACAAATTTTCCATCTACATATTCTAATGCTGCAGATAAACCATCAATTTTAGTTTCTACAACATATTGTGGATTTTCTATTCCATTTTCCTCAGCTTGTTTTTTTACTCTTTCATCAAATGCCTCAATTTCATCAAAATCGAAAACATCTTGTAAACTTTGTAAAGGTACTTCATGTTTTACTTTTTGAAATCCTTCTTTAACTGTTCCTCCAACTTTTTGCGTCAAAGAATCTTTCGTAATAAGTTCTGGAAATTGACTTTCCAATGTTCTTAACTCTAGCATCATCATGTCATATTCAAAATCAGTTATTTCTGGATTATCATCATCATAATATCTTTTTGCATGATACTCCACCTGTTTTCTAAGTTCTTTTATTCTTTTTTCAGCTTGTTTCTTATCCATTTTTTCTCCTTTTTTCAAAAATTAAGGACATGTTTTCTAAAAACATGTCCTATTGATCTATGCATCTGCTCTTGCCAATATAATTAATCTTGCTTTACTATCATCTGTACATGTTGTTAATGAAATTTCTGTTGCTCCGTTTGTATCTCTGCTCATATAATCTGCATCATTTTCAGCAACTTCAAATTTATCATAAACTGTATAAGTTACTCTTTTACCACTTAAATCTGTAATATATATTTTGTCTCCATTACTTATCTTCTTATTATCTGAAAAGAATACTCCGCTTCTCCTATAATTATGTCCAGCTATAGTAGTATTTCCTGGTTTATTTAATCCAACACCATATAACACAACTACTGAAGTTTCTAATGCTTTTGGTGAATACTCAGATTCATCCAAAATTGGTGCTTTCAATTTTGTTGATGGAATTTCTATTGTTCCAGCTGTTAAAAAGCCATTATATTTTTTGGCATTATTTCCTGAAGAAGAATTACCACCAGTTGTATTCCCTTTGTCAATACCATCAAAAACTGAATTATCAATGTCTGTTGTATTATTATCTTTTGTAGTATTATTGTTCTTTCCATTTTGATTAGAATCACCAAAATTATCAACAAAATCTTCAGAACTACTTTTAATTATGTATGTTTCATAATATCTATATCCTAAATAACCTATAATTGCAACAATGGCAATTATTACTACTACTAAAAGTATTGTTAAAAAATTACTATATTTTTTATTCATCACAAATACCTCCAATTTACCCATATATATCTATTATAACATATCTTTATCTAAATTGGTAGTATTTTATACAATTTTTTCACCTAATTGAGTTCCTGCTAATAAATGGAAATGTAAATGACCTACTTCTTGTCCTCCATCTTTTCCGCAATTAACAATAACTCTATAGCCTTTATCTTTAAATCCTTGCTTTTCAGCAATTTCATTTATTACTTTATAAACCTTACTAATAATCTTTTCATCTCCATCATTCATTTCAGCTAATGAGGCTATGTGTTTTTTTGGTATTACTAACACATGAATTGGTGCTGCTGGATTAATATCATTAAATGCAAGCACTTCATCATCTTCATACACTTTACTTGATGGGATTTCTCCTTTTATAATTTTACAAAATATACAATTTTCATCCATAGTTTTCCTCCTTGCGAAATTGGGGTCGGTCCTTTTTTTCGCATACTAATATATTTTTTAGCATAATATCGCTTTTATTCTTCTAACTCCTGAAGAACTTGATTCTTCTTTCTTTATTTTGAAGTGTCCTAATTCAGATGTGTTTGAAACATGAGGTCCTCCACATAATTCAAGTGAAACATCTCCAATTTTATAAACTGATACAATATCGCCATATTTTTCAATAAACATAGCTTCTGCTCCCATTTTTATTGCATCTTCTTTTTTCATTTCTAAATGTTCAACTGGAATTGCTTGGCTAATCCATTCATTTACTAAATCCTCTGTTTTTTGTTTTTCTTCATCTGTCATTTTTGCTGGATGTGAAAAGTCAAATCTCATTCTTTCTGCTGTTATATTGCTTCCTCTTTGATGTACATGTGCTCCTAATACTTGCTTTAATGCTGCATTTAATAAATGTGTTGCAGTATGATACTTTGTTTCCATTTCTCCTGTTGATGCTAATCCACCTTTAAATTTTTGTTCAGAACCTGCTCTTGATTTTTCTTGATGTTCTTTAAATAGTTTTTCAAATTCTTCTTTATCTATTTTCATCCCATTTTCTGTTGCTAACTCTTCTGTTACTTCTGGTGGGAATCCATATGTGTCATATAATCTAAATACCATTTTTCCTGGCACTATATTTTGTCCTTGTTCTTTTACAGTTTCTATTTCTTTTGCAAATTCTTTTTCACCTTTTTCAAGTGTTTTTACGAATTTGTCTTTTTCTTCTAATATTACTGTTTTTATTGTATCTCTATTTGTTTCAAGTGCTGGATACATTTCTTTTAAATTTTCCACATTTATATCTATTAATGTTGATAATTCATCTAATGATATTTGTAATTTATTCATATGTCTTACCATTCTACGAATTAATCTTCTTAATATATATCCTCTATCAACATTGCTTGGTCTTCCGCCATCACATATTATCATCATACTTGAACGTAAATGTTCTGCAACAATTCTTCTACTTGCTATATTATCTACTTTTTGTAACTCTACTAGTTTGTCCATAATTGGTGCAAATAATTCAGTTTCAAATGGTGTTTCTTTTCCTTCTAACAACATTGTCATTCTTTCAAGCCCAAGTCCAGTATCAACATTGTGTTGTTTTAATTTTGAATATTTACCATTTTCGTCTTTATAGAATTCCATGAATACATTGTTCCAAATTTCAACATATTTTCCGCATCCACATGATGGATTACATTCAGGTGAACATTTTGGCTTTCCTGTATCATAAAACATTTCTGTATCAGGTCCACAAGGTCCTGTTTCTCCAGCTATCCACCAGTTATCATCTTTTCCAAAATAATATATTCTTTCTTCTGGAATTC
>ENA-ORPH01000240-ORPH01000240.1-human-gut-metagenome-genome-assembly--contig:-NODE-240-length-63293-cov-5.802967_pt1 | contig 63293 bp, 57 predicted proteins | sample MGYA00242142_ERZ509074 | MGnify/ENA primary metagenome ERZ509074 (study PRJEB26280, sample SAMEA2338724) | human gut metagenome | biome: human gut; feature: human-associated habitat; material: faeces...
CCTGCGCGCTCTGGCGCATGCCGAGGTTACTGCGATTGCCGAAGCAAATGTGGCGCTGAGGAATATGAAGCATGCGCGGGACCGGGAGGTGACGGCCCTGGTCAAGCGGTGTTTTGGCGTTCAGCACACCAAGGATGTGGCAAGAGCTCTTTCCGATTTCAAAAAGACTAGGGATTCCGGCGTGGTGTTGAATCCGCTGGTGAAGGTGGAGCGCACCGTGAGGATCGCCGAGGCCCGCGAGTGGGTGGGTTTGTCTTTTGAGGAGAGGGAGGAACGACGCAAGGCAATCAAGAAGGAGTACAATGACCGGGGGCTTTCCGACGACAAGGCATCCGTGCCGGAAGCGCTTATCCCGGAGTTGCGCCGGCAGCTTGCCGAGTTGGATGAACTGGTGAAGGCCGGAGACGGACGGGCCACGAGAAGGAAGAATATTACGGCGAAGGCGGAAGTGGTGCGCCCGGGCAGGAAGGGAGAGACCTTGAAGGTTTCCCGTGCCCAGGCAATGTATGCCATTTTACTTTATGAGCAGGCCGAGTACGTGGAGACGATGCGGAATGAAGGCATTGGAGAAGCGGAGGTTGCCCGCCTGCGCGAGTTTGTTGGCGCCGAAGGGCTGGCGTTCGGCTATGGTCTGCGGGAGCTGATGAACCGGCAGGGAAAGCTGCTGGCCCGCGTGTATGAGGAGCGGGAGGGGGTTCCCTTCCCCGCGGTGGAGAATTATTTCCGGGCCGTGTTCCGGGCGGACCACAAGCTTGATACGAAGGCGTCCTTCGGGGAGCAGACGAATGCCGTGGCCGGCGGGGCGAAGTACGGGATGCTGATTCCCAGGCGGAAGCACAATTTACACCTGGCCTGGAATATGGATTGCGAGGCCGTGTTCCAGGCAGCGAGCGCCGAGGTGGAGAATTATATTTGCACAGCGGATATTACTTCCCGCTGGCGCGGCATCCTGGCGGACAAGGAGGCGGCAGCGTCCTTGAAGGAGCATATGGGACGCCACGGGATTGATTCGCTGCGGCACTGGCTGGACGTGATCGACGGGGCCGGAGTGATGGAGGGGGGCGCCCTGCTGGCCGGAGCCCAGGCGACGAGCCGCTTTCAGAGCGCCAAGGCGGTGGCCCTGTTGTCCTGGAACGTGCTGACGATGCTCAAGCAGACCAGCGGCCTGATGCACGGGATGTTTGCCGGGGAGGTGGGCATGGGTAGTTTCCTGCTGCATCTGGGGCAGACGATGTCCATGACCGGACGCATGGGTGTGTTTGAGATGATGAAGACGGAGGCTTTTCGGGCGAGATCCAATGACGCGCAGGCGGAGCTGGTGAGCCAGTTGATGGGGTATGCTTCCGACCAGAATTACACCGGAGCGATTCGGTTTTCCATGGCCGGCATGAGGGCTATTGAGAAGATGGACGTGTGGAGCAATGCCGTGTCCATGGCTGCCCTGTATAATGCAAAGTGGGCCGAGCTGGAGGAGGCCGGTAGAAGGACCGGCGCCCCGATGACGGAGGAAGAGATGCACGCCTTGTGCATGCAGAGCGTGACCAGGGCGCTGGAGCTGGTGGCCCAGCCGCTGACGCAAAGCCAGAAGAGCATGCTGGGGACTTCCACCAGCCTGTTTGCGAAGATGGCCTGTTTCATGAGTTCCGAGGTGCTGAATAAGGTCGGGATGATCGTGTCCCATGTGAGCGCCGGGAATTGGGGGCAGGCTCTTGCTCTATATGGTGTGATGTCCGTTGCCGAACAGACGGTGATTGCCCTGTGGCATGCCCTGCTGGATGACGAGGACGAGTGGGAGAAGAACGGAGGATGGTTTGGTGCCATGTTGGCTGCTCCGGTTGCCATGATTGGTGGCGTGCCGATGCTGGGCGCGGCGGTGGAGTTTGGCTACAAGCAGGCGACTGGCCAGCGCATTTACGTGGGCACCGCATCCGGAGTGATTGATTATTCCGCGATTCACCGGGCAGCCAAGAATACGTGGAAGGCTGTCACCGGGGACAAGGAGATGACATTTGCCGATTGGGCGGAGCTGATTCTGCTGGATGCCAAGGCAGCCGCCTATGTGGCCGGAGCGGGCGCCGGGAGCCGCAGCAAGGCGGTTGATTCCGTGGCTTCCTGGCTGCTGTCCGTGGCTGGGGTAGCGAATTTGTCCAAGCCGGGGTTTAGCTTGGCGGAGTGAGGGTAAAAAGACACCCTCTCTGGAAGGCTGGAGAGGGTGGGATCAAAATATCTAAAAGAAAAGTGCGACTACTTAAGAATAGTCTCTGCTTTAACAACTTTTTCTTTTGCATGTTTCTCCAAATTTGGAACTACCCTAAACATAGACGCAAGCTCTTTTGCATCTTCAATTGACATTCTAATTGAAAATTTTCCTGTCCCTGGATCATTAAAAAACAACTGAACATGGGAACTTGTTTTTCCAAGCACATCTATCATAGATTCATTCAACATGGATATAAAATAAATATCAAACGAATACTTTCTTGGATTTTTTTCTAATGGAGCATAGTAAGAGGCAACAAATTTATTTGTTTCTAATTCACTATCTTCCACTATGTCGGCCCATTTTGTACATTTTTCTAAACTTTTTGCTATATTAATTGCATCTTTGTTTGAAAAATATTGTATAACAAATCTAGGGTAGATATTTTTTTTACTTTTATCTTTTGGATGTATAAAAACCACCAAGTTACACCATTCATCACTTGAGACATACAAGTGTATTTTAAAATCACATTCATTCAAACAATGTATATTTAATATTTTATCACTCTTTACAGAACATTCGGTTCGAGCAAATGAAACTCCCGAAATAAATACCCATACCACAAATATCACATATAGAATCTTCATAGTGTTTCAATATTATTTGCTGCTTCCTCCACAAATCTTGCAGTTATCACCGCTTCCTATATCACTCCAATACCCTTTGCAGTTGTTGTAGTATCGGCAAGAAGAGTTATGCGTCTTCCCGGTTGAGCTGATCCAGTATTTTCCCTGTGCGGCTTCTACCTTCACAGAAGTCTGAATGCTTTCCACCGGGCAAGCTCCAATGGAAGCTACGGAGAGACACACAGCAGAGATAGCATAGATGAACAGTTTTCCCATAGTCACACCAGAAAACTATGTCTTTTCATGGAGAAAGACAACAAAAAAGCCCCCTGACCCGAAGGCCAAGGGGCGAAGCGCTCTACGATTATTCCATTTTTTTCTTCACCCATTCATCAATATCCACCACTTCCCCCGGCTCCAGGCGCAACGCAATCCAAGCCCGGAGGATGGTGTTTTCCAGTTGCAGGGCTTCCAAACTTCCAGGCTCCACTTCTTTGATGGTTCCCTGGGATGACGCTGTTTCACCCATCAGCTCTTCAATGCGGACCCGTAACTTGACTGGTATTTTCCTACGGACCGACATCCAGCCATACACCGTGTGAATGCTGACTCCGCATTGTTCGGCCAACCACTTACAGTCTTTTCCATTTTCCTTGAGCCATTTCTTGATGTCACTTTTTGAGTGCATTCCCTAGAATTATCATACCGGAAAAGAGAAAACAAGAGGTGATGCTTCTGGAGAGGGAACAAAAAAGCCCCTGACCCGAAAGCCGAGGACGAACAGAAGCACTTTTCTGAAGAAGATGCTAATGGATGCAGTATAAATGACAACAAAAACCGCCTGCGTTTTACAACGCAGATAGCAACAGAAATAAGAATAAAAATAAATTATAAATCAAGGAAGTTAGATACTTCTTCAATGCGTTTTTTATTGGCCCATTTTAGCACAACAGATTCAACCCAAGGATCTGCATATGAAGAGCCAGCCATTTTTGCCGCCAAACCTGCATATTTAATTATATCTAATGGAACTGCTATTTTAGAGACTTCGGTCTTATAATAATCACTTGCCATATTTTCATCTTCAAAGAACTTTGCTCCACCCATAAAAGCAATAGAACTAATATCTATACCTTTTTCATCCATGTAAGAACGAATTGTTTTTTTTATGATTTCCCGCAACATTTCTTCGACATCTGGAAAAGAATCAGCATATAGGTATATAATGTCATCATAACCCCATGAAGTATCTGTTTTTTTATTAATAGAAAGTATATTCAAATCTTTTAAGCGAGCATGGGTATTTTCTTTTATAAACAAGATACTATATTTTATATCGCTGAGCTCTTGTTTTTTAGGGACGGGATCAAAGTTAGGATTTGAAATTATCAAGCGATGGTTAGAAGGTAAGCAACAATTTATATCCTCTCCGTCTTCGTATTCCGCTTGTAGGGCTTCAATTTTTTCTTTGTTTTCTTCTGATATGGGCCTAGTGCCATACAAAAAGTTTTTTACTGTGGTTTCAGATTTTTCTATCCAACTCGCAAGCCAACGCATAGAAAGCCCACGCCTTTTCATCCAATCCCGGAGAGCAAGTTTGTACTCGTACTGCGGATCATCTTTGAGTGCCATAAAATGATAAAGTGGGATTTTGTGAGATATGTCAAGGTATATTCATTTAAAAAATTAGTATGACAAATTATCTGATATCCCTAGAAAGGATATTGTAGTAACTCATGGATATATGGAATACATATCTTCGCTACAGCTAGCAAAAACGATGAGAGTATCAAAGAATACTGTTTCTCAATGGAGAAAAGAGGGGCTTCCTTGCATCTACATAGGGAAAGTCTTAGAGCCTCGGCGAGGCTCTCGCCCCCGTTACGATCTTGCACGGGTGAAAGCGTGGTTGGAAGAACGGAGTAAGAAAAGAACTTCTGTGGTTTGAGCAAGCCACCCGTGACATGCGGCCCATGTCGAAAACAAAAGCGGCCACCTGTTGGAGCAGGTGACCACCAATAACGGGCATAAGCCCAATCAATTAAAACATATGACTACTAGCATAGTAAATGGAAGTCCGCAAGGCGAAAATGCCTTGATGCCGCAGAACGGTGTTGTACCGTTCCAGAACGAAACCCTGAATTGCACGGTCCGCGCCGTGGTGAAGGACGGGGAACCTTGGTTTGTCGCAAAGGATATTTGCGATGCGCTAGAACTCCGAACCGATAACCTGCGTGCGATTCTAGAAGAGGATGAGATTGATACGATCAACCCCTATACTATAGGGGTTGCTCAAAACGGAGGCCGCGCGCCTCTCATCATCAACGAATCCGGACTCTACTCTCTGATTCTGCGCTCCCGCAAGCCGGAGGCGAAGAAGTTCAAGAAGTGGGTGACCGCTGAAGTCCTCCCCGCCATCCGGAAGCACGGAGCCTACGCAACGGAAGCAAAGCTGGAAGAGATGCTTGCCGACCCGGACACCATGATTCTGACTCTTCAGGCGTTGAAGACCGAACGAGAGAAGAGAAAGGCTCTTGAGGTGAAGGCTGCGGAAGATTCACCCAAGGTACTGTTCACTGACGCCGTGATGGCCTCCAACAGTTCCATCTCCATCCGCGAGCTGGCAAGGTTTCTGCACCAAAACCATATTGACATTGGCCAGAACCGTCTTTTCCGACAACTCCGGGAAGAAGGTTACCTGTGCAAGAGCGGTACGGATCACAATCTTCCCACCCAACGGGCTATGGAGCTTGGACTTTTTGAGGTCAAGAAAGGCGCCTATATTGACTCCAAAGGAACCAACGTTGTGACCCGCACCACGAAAGTGACAGGCAAAGGTCAAGTGTACTTTGTCAACAAGTTCCTGGCGCAGACATCCGAAGCAGTGTAGTTACCATTTCCCCCGTTTCCTTCTGGAAGCGGGGGATTTTTACTGCCCCCGATATGGCATAGCCGTGTGAAGATGCAACGTAGCATCCAGCCATTCTTCCGTCGTGAGTCCGCGTCTGGCCGCTTCAATCTGGATAAGCCGATACCGCTCGTTGGAAACCCTGATATGTACGTCTGTTTCCCTGTACAACTTGGCGTAGTGACTATCAATGAGGTTGTCCAGCAGCCGTTGCTTGTCAGCGGGGATGGGGACCGTAGACAGCCATTTGTCTATCATGCCCTTTTTGACAGCACAGCGGTGTGCCAGTTCTTCCCGAGTCATGCGGGTGTCCCGCAAGAAAACCCTGATTTTAGCCTTGAGATCATCCATGCGTGCATTTTTCGCATACAGGAAATCTTGGCAAGGCTTTTCTTGGATATTTTCGTCAACAAGAAATATTTATTGACTTTTGTTAGAGATGTAGGAAAAAATGTTTTCGCAATCCAATAAAAAACCAAGTTATGAAGATAACAACCCAACACCACCACCGAATCCTCAACGAGGATTATTCCCCCGCATCTTCCAGAGCAGCGCTACGGATAAACTCTTCAATAGTTTGTCCCGTGATTTGTGCAGCCTTGGAAATGAGTTTTAAGTCCTCTTCCGAAAGAGGAACCGCCACCGCTGCAACACCATTCAGCACAGGAAAAGAGGAAACTTTCTTTTTAACATCTTCTTCCTGCTTTGCCATTTCCTTCCGTATCAGCTCAAGCTTGGCGGCCGGAATAGGTTTTTTTGCCATCCAATTTCTTACAGTACCATATTTTACGAGGCATTTTGCAGCAAGCCATTCATAGGAATAACCATTTTCATCTAGCCATCTCTTGATCTCCTCTTTTGTCGGGGTCATGTGGCAACTGTAACGAAAAGTGACAAAAAGTCAATGCAATAGGGGCTATTGGTAAAAAAAGATTACAAATACTATTGACATAGTAACGAAAAGTGACATTTTAGAGACATCAAAGAGACAACAGAAACAAGCAATTCATGAGCACAGCACAAAAACACGAAAAACGAATCGCCCTCCCCGCTCAGGTTCTCCTTCTGGAAGAAGGAATCGCCCGGGGATTGGGAATAACCATAGGAGAACGCATGAGAGCCTTGGCAATAGCGAAAGCTCAAAGAGCGCTCACCTCGAAGAAGACCCCCCAGCCCAAGAAGCCCGCGGCATGAATAGGCCTCTTACAAGAACAGACCTGATGATGCTCCGAGAAGAGAATCCGGAGACCTTTTATCAGTTAATGCCTGCAATGCGTATTCATGTATTGCCTGGCAAAGTGAGTAAGGTCGAAAGGGCCTCTGTAAGTTACGAGATCGTCACTAAGGAGGGCATCCCCTGTCCTGCAGATGACGCAGTAGGAACGCAGGTTTTTAACAAGTGGATCATAGACGTTAAGATGCGTATTGGGAGTTTTGTGAAGAGCCATGAGAAGTTTATAGTCATCGCTTTCCGGAGCTTTGAGGATGCGCTTTATTTTTTTTACTGCCGTTCTTTTGAGGTAGAACTTGCTCAAATGGGGGTTGAGGTATCTGCACCCCATTGTGAAGGAGGAAACAATGAGACAGGCAGTACTAAACAAAGCGATCAGGTCCAGCATGTACATGTTTTTTTGGCAGAATGCCGTGAGCTGGACGAATTGAGAAGGGCATGCAGTCGCGATGTGGAGAAGTACCCAGGTTACGCAGATGATGGCTGCGAGCTTTTTACTGCCGAGCAGTTTGAGAGCCTGCTGAATGAACGGGTGCCAATCCATGCACAAGAGTGTACCCGATAACCAGGAACCATTCAATTCTAACAATGATTATCGAATACGACACCGAAGACCGCTGCATCCGCGTGGACGACGTAGCCGTGAGCCACGCAGACGCTGAAAAGCTGATGGCGGAGCACGAAACCGCAGTGGCGGCCCTCGAAAACGCCCTGGTGCAGTACGAACGGGATCACGCCACGACGGACAACCCTGACGGACACCATGACTGACCTGGAACCCGAACTGATTGATGTGCTCAAGCTACTCGGCTGGCACGAACTGTAACCTAATGAAATACTATGACCTACCCTGAAACAGAATTTTACGACTGCAAGACTCTTGCTCTCCTGTACGATTCCGACCGGGATGTGATCAAGAAGACCGTCCATGAGTTGAAGGACAAGGGGCATGTGATTGAGGTCCTGTACTGGGGCAAGCAGGGCAAGATGAAGGTGCACGGCAAGCAGTTCCGAAGAGCGCTCCTGCGGGAATATGGAGAAGGAGGAATGAGCAAATGAAGGCGTTACTTCGAGCCTTGGCCATTGGTACATGCCGCCTGATTGCTGGCGGTGCCTGTGGTTTGCTCATTGCCGGTACAGCGTGGCTCATCGTGGAAATGGACAACAACGAACTACAGGCGGGGAAGAGTCCGCATTCCGGATTCACGCCCGACTGCCCGAAAGCTTTTGACGGCTTCGCAAAACCGTCCCGCCCCTCGAGGTTCGAGGAAAGCAATAACCAATAGAAAACCAATACAATGGATAATACCACCGAAGAAAAGAATACGCAGCCCTGGCCCTGCACGTCAGACGAAGCATGCTGCTGCGATCCAGTAGCCGAACAAGCACCCGTCACCGTGGATATGATTGAAGAAGCGTATAACCGCCTGGAAGAGCTTGTGAATCAGTGTAAGACCCCTGTCATTCTGCATATCAAGATTGAGAAGGGTGAAAGTGTGAACAGCAGGACTTCTACCTGCAAAGCTGTTACGAAAATGGCCGGCGCAAAAAGTACGGAATGGCTTGCGGCTCGTGGCTACTTGGAAGCCTCCGGAATTTGTTTCTCCGGCAATCCCGAAACTATTTCTTTGGGAGTGAAGCTTGCTTTTAAGGAAGCCCACAGGAGAGCTGGCTTAAATCCCATTGCAGACATGCTCGGAATCGCGGGCTGCGAATGCGAGGAATGCCAAGACTGATTCAGTTGGCCGGGGCCAGCGCCAACTGGTCCCCGGCCTGTTATCAATAACTAACCCAATAGAATACTAATAACGTGAATACGAATACAACAAACGAACTCACCAATCAAGCACCAGGCAATCCTTTTGCCGTTCAGGCTCCCGCCAGTGGCGGAGCCCTGGCTGCCATGACAAGCAATGCAGCCGTTACTTCCGTGCTGGCTTCCATTTGGATCGCCAAGCAGTTTCCGCGGGATTTAGCTGAAGTGACCTTGAGAATGAAACAGGCTTGTGCTCAACCGAAGTTGGCGCAATCCGCCACTTATTCCTATCCCCGCGGAAATACGACCGTGACGGGCCCTAGCATCCGCTTGGCGGAAGCGCTGATTGGCGCATGGGGCAATGCGGAAGCCGGATGGAAGGAAGTTGCCCGCCATTGGGACCCGAAGGGAGCAGATGAAAACGGCTGCAATGTGTCCGAATGTCTTGCCTATTGTTTTGACAAGGAGACCAATGTTCGCCGGGAAATTGCTTTCTCTGTACCTCATACCCGCGATAAGAATGAGACTGATTCCAAAGGGAAAAAGACTGGAAAAATGCTGCGTGTCGCCCTTGATAACGAACGGGATGTTTACGAACTGTGCGCCAATATGGCTTCTCGCCGCATCCGCGCCTGCATCTTGCAGGTACTTCCCGGCTGGTTGACTGATGAAGCGCTGGAAGCCGTAAAAAATACGCAGGAGAGTGGATTTAAGCGTGATAAGGCTGATATTCTCCGATCCCTGGAAGCTAATTTTTTAGCTTATGGAGTGACGCGCGCCCTGCTCGAAACCAAATTGGGGCACAAGCTTGAAGAAATGACCGTAAATGAATTGCGAGATTTAAGCAATATTTATAACGGCATTGTTGATGGTATGGTGCGGGTGAAGGAAGTGTTCCCGGATGACGACCAGCCCGCCAGGAAACCCGACCTGCCGAAGACTCCTGTATCTGCTCCCGCTCCCAAGGCGGCCCCCAAGACGACGCAGGCCCCGCCGCCTGTAACCGCTCCGGCGCCGGAAGACGGTATTCCCGGCCTGGATGTACCGGAGGATGCGCCCTCCTTTGGCACTTTTGAACATTAACCCCTGACTTACTGACCTTATGTTTGATACAGAGATCATCGAGGACGAACGGCAGGGGCTGCCCAGCGCCAGCGGGATGCAGAGGCTTTTCCTCTGCCCCGGAAGCTGGAATGCAGAAAGGAAGTGCCCGGTGGACGAAGAGAGCGATGATGCCGCCCTGGGAACCATGCTGCATGTCCACATGGAGCAAGGGACAATGCCGGAGGACCCGGAGGACGCCGAAGCCGTGGCTTGGTGCCGCGAGACGGAAATTTCCCTGTGTGAGAAGTACCTGGAAATGTCGGATTTCAGCAAGGATTTGTTGAGAGAACAGTTCATGCGCGAAGTGCGGTATTTTGAAAAGGATGGAATGTTTTCCGGGAAGCCTGATCTGGTAGTTTACTGGGGCCGCAGAGCGCTGGTGATTGATTACAAGTTTGGCCACCTGCCGGTGGCGGCTGCCGAGTGCAATTTGCAGTTGAGCGCCCTGGCCGTGCTGGTGGCAGATTCCAAGTGTGGCTACAGGTTGCCTGAATTTGAAATGATAGATGAGGTGTTTGTTTGCATTTTGCAGCCTTATGCGAGCCGGAAGGAACCTGCCGTGTGCCGGTACACTCGCGAGAGCGTGGAGCAGGCACGGGCGTTTTTCCAAACCTGCATCAAGCTGGCGCAGGACGAACACGCTCCGCTGAAACCCAGCGAGAAGGCTTGCCGGTATTGCCGGGCCCAGTCTTCCTGCCCGGCAGTGTCTCTGGCCCTGGTGAACGTCACGTCCGGGGATTTAACGGCTGCCTGGGAGCAGTGGACCCCCGAAAAGCGTCGGGAAGCTTATGACCTCGCCAAGCTGGCGAAGAAGTGGGCGGCTTCCGTGGAAGGTAAAGTGAAGGCGGATCTGAAAGCCGAAGTGGATATTCCCGGGCTGGTTCTGGCCCCCGGCAAGAAGGCGTTTACGATCACGGATGCCGCGGCGGCCTTTCAAATCCTCAACGGTTTGTTCCCCGATGGCATCACGGCACCGGCGTTCACGTCCTGCTGCAAGGTGGGGATTACCGACCTGGATAAGCTGGTGCATTCCGTGCGGAAGGCCGCGGATGCTGGCGCCAAGGTAGCCGAGTCCAAGGATTGGCTGCGGAAGACGCTTGCAGGGTGCGCAGAAGTGAAAGTCTCTGATGGCTCCGTGAAGGAGATAGGGGGAGGTGCGGCATGATGACCACGCTGACCATTACCTTGCCCCATACGCCGCGCTGCCTGTCGCCCAACGCCAAGGCCCCTCTCACGCAGAGGGGGGCCATTGTGGCCGGCTACAAGAAGACGTCTGCCAAGCGCCGCGCCCGAACAATGGCCGGTGCCGTGACGCAGGAAGCCCTGAAGGGCCACAAGATGCAGCCGACGCATTACCGGGTGATCTGGTACTTCAAGGGCAACAAGCCGGACGCGGACAACTGCCTTGCCCGCTGCAAAGCGTACCTGGACGGAGCCTGCAAGGCCATGGGGATTGACGACAGGACGCTGGATTGTGCGGGGATTGACCGTGTGCATGACTTGGCGAAGGCAGGGCAGGTAAAAATTGTGTTTGAAAGGAGGTTCCCATTCAAAAAATCGTGTGCAAACTGTGAAATGAACGAAGGTGATTATTTTTGCTACACCCACGGAATCATAAGCGATCTAAAAAACTGCTGTCGTGATTGGACCCCTACCAAGGAGGAAGAAAATGACGCCTGAGCAGAAAGCCTGGTTTGAGTATGGGCGCTCCCGCGGCTGGCTTAAAGCCCACAGAAGCAAAAAGTATTTCGCGGATGTGCCCGATATGGGGCTTTCCTTTTGGCATATGCAACGCAACATGTGCGGATTAAATGCACTTATCCGCGACACATGGCGGAAGCGGGCCGCGTGCAGGGCGTGGATGTCTTTAAAGGAGCGAAATTGCAAAAATTGCATGCACCTTCATCGCGACATGAAATCTGGTTCCCCTTGTTTTTGTTGCACAGGTATTGACGACGAAATTCCCAATAACTGGGAGCCGAGAAAGGAGGGAGAATGAACACGTTTAACACTCCAAAAACCGAGAAAACCACGAACGTCTGGCTCACTCCGCGCTACGTATTGGATCTGCTGGGGCATTTTGATGTGGACCCCTGCGCCGCTACTGTGCGCCCGTGGGATTGTGCCCGTGTTAACTACACCGTGGAGGATAACGGCCTTCTGATGCCATGGGAGGGGCGCGTATGGCTTAACCCTCCTTATGGGAATGAAGCAGAAGCGTTCATGGAGCGCATGAGTATGCACCAGGGCGGAGGGCTGGCGCTCATTTTCATGAGGTCGGACACGCGCTGGTTTCAGCGGTGTGTGTTGCACCGTGCCCGGTATCTGTTCCTCTGGAAAGGCCGCATCCGCTTTTGCCGCCCGGACGGAGAAACGCCCGGCAACCAGCCCAACGCTCCGAGTTGCCTTGTGGCGTGGGATAACCAAGAAGCGCCCCTGTTGTACACATTGCAGAATCAGGGGCATGGAAAGGTGGCTGTATTATGAACACTAGAGCACCACGGAAAAGGGCTCTGGCCCGATACCTTGGAGGCAAGAACAGAATCGCCCCCTGGATTATCAGCTTTTTCCCGCCTCACAAAATCTATGTTGAACCGTTCGGAGGTTCCGGGGCTGTGTTGCTTAACAAGCAGCCTGCATGGATGGAGGTCTATAACGACCTTTATGACCGGGTGGTGAACTTCTTCGAGGTTTTGCGCGATACGGAAAAATCCGCGCGGCTGGCCAGTCTGTTGGAATTGACGCCATACGCACAAGAAGCCTATGCCAGGTCATTTGAAATCGCGGAAGATCCAGTCGAAGATGCTCTCCGCTTTGCCGTCAACTCCATGATGTCCTACGGCGGAGGTATTCACAAGCCGGGGTTCAAACGTAATGGTCTATTGAGAACAACACCCTACCCGCAGACATGGCGGGAATATCCGGCCGTAGTGCGAGAATGTGCGGCCGAACTCCGGAACCGGAATATCGAGATCAACAACATGGATGCTCTGCAGGTCATGTCCCGGTACGATACGCCGGATACACTGCATTACGTGGATCCTCCCTATGTGCAATCTACCCTCGGCAACCGCGTGAGGTACGCGCATGAGTACGACCAAGAGGACCATGAACGGCTTCTTGTTTTCCTCCAGACCTTGAAAGGCAAGGTTGTCCTATCCGGCTACGATTCCGAGCTTTATTCCGCCTATCTGGACGGCTGGCGGAAAGAATGCAAGGTCTCCCACGACACACAGGGCGGCAAGAAGATTGAATGCCTGTGGCTCAACTACAACCCCCAACTGACGCTTTTTTGATATGGCAACATCACGCATGATACGAGAAGGGTTTCTCGATTCGGAAAAGGTAGCGGCTTTGTCGTGGCGAACCGAGTGTTTCTTCCATCGGCTTTTGCTGGTGGCGGATGACTACGGCCTGTTTGACGCTCGACCAACGGTATTGAGGACTCGCTTATTTCCCCTGCACCTTGACAAAGTCAGTAACCAGGACATTCAAGACTGCCTCCATGAAACGGAGGAAGCCGGGCTTGTAAGGGCATACTGTGTCGGGGGCAAGGATTATGTGCAGATCATCAATTTCGGGCAGCGCAGACAGAGTAAGCCCAAGTTCCCGCTTCCTGACGGTGATTCACCGTGTAATACAGTGAGTCACGGTAGTTCACGGGAATCCACGGTGAATAACGGTGAGTCACGGAAATCCACCGCTTATACGGAGACGGAGACGAAGACGTATACGGAGTCGGAGCCGTGCTCTGTAAACAGGGGTGTAGAACAGTTCCCACGGAGTGCGGAGGAAGTGCGGCTTTTCATGGCGGCCCAGCTTATGACTCCCAAGGGAGACGAACTGAAACGGTGCGCAGAGTCGTTTTTTGATGATTTCAGCGCCCGTGGCTGGCGGGACAGCAAGGGGATTCCTCTTGCCGATTGGAAGCCGGCGGCCCGCAAGTATGCCCGCTCCTGGGCAACCAATAATGTGCAGCATGGGCGGCAACAAGGTCCATCTGGACGGAAGGACGCCAACGCAGGAAGGAGATACGAATGATGGATGATATTCAACACTTGGCTGGGCAAGTTGCCCTTGCGCCATCTCAAAACGGGATTGTCCGCAATTACAAGCCTGTACGGTACGATATGGGCGGCTTTGACGAGCGAGTGCACCCAGAGGTTCAAGCCATGCACCGCGAGGCACAGTGGTTCATCAACGACGTGGTGAACAAGGTTCGTCCGCGCCGCTGGCTTTCCCTGTTGGGGGCTTCCGGGGTGGGCAAGACGCATCTGGCGGAGTCCGTGAGGACTGCATTGGTCAAAGAGCGCCCCACGATTCCAATCCAGCTTTGGAAGTGGCAAAAGGTGGTTTCCATGCTTCGTTCCGGGGACTGGGCATTCGTGGAGTATCTGGTCAAAGAGGTGTACGTGCTGATTCTGGACGACATCGGAGCTGAGAACACCACGCCTTCCATTCTGTCCGCGCTGAACCGTGTTGTTGACGGACGGCTCGGGAAATGGACGATGCTCACCTCCAACCTGCTGCCGAAACATATCGGGGAACATTTGGATGCCCGTATCGCCTCCCGCCTGTACCGGGGCGAAAACGTGGTATGCAGGGTCGAGGACGCGCCGGACTACTGCTTTGAACGCTACATGAGAAGGGAGGGAGAATGAACGAGTCGTCAGTCAGAAAAGACCTGTTGCGGAACATTGTCCGCCAGAGGGTGCGGCCGTCGCAACTGCTTATCCTGATGGAGGTCCGAGATCATCCGGGAAGAACGTCACGGGAGATTGCTGACAGGTGCCATCTGGACCCCAGTAACGTGTCCCACAGGCTGGATTACCTGGCAAGGACTGGCGACGTGGTCAAAACCGGGTCACGTCCCTGTGTGCATTATTTGAGCAAGCAGGGGCGTGATTTTTTGGATGGAGTTGAGGATTCAAAGTCAGCAGGTTGATGCTATCGGCAAGAAACGTTGACACTCGGCAACTCGACACGCCGAAAAACAGGAGGGTAAAATATTGGTATGAAGAGAGAGGGTAACAAATCCAGGACGACGGAGAAGAAGAAGGAGTTTGCAAGGCTCCTGGTTGATGGAAAATTGTCCAAGGCGGACGCATACCGTAAGGCTTACAAACGCAAGGACATGAGCAATGAGGCGGCAAGTAAGGCGGCTTCCCGTTTGTCCAAAGATGCTGAAATTGTGCGAATGATTGACGAATTGAACGCCCAGTTGAATAAATCCGCCGTGCTGACCAAGCAGGAACGCATGGAATGGCTTTCCCGCGTTGTGACAACTCCCATCGGTGATATTGACAACACGTCAGAGCTTTGCCAAGAGTCTTCCATTGATGAAAATGGCATGAAATTCAAGATGCCATCGAAAATTGCAGCCATTGCCGAGCTCAACAAGATGGATGGAGCCTATGCACCAGAGAAGATGAAAGTAGATGCAGGAGAGAACTTTATGATTCTTTTGGCGTCCCTGCCATTTGATCCTCCCGTAAAGTCCGGCAAAAAGTAGTGACACTCGGCAACTTGAGATTTTTCCGGGTTTGCCTCATGAAGGAGGCATGCTTAATTTTCTGGGGATTACACGCCATTTGTCCACGACAGCCGGCTATGCCAAGCGCATAGGCTGGCTTTTGCGTGAGGACGTGACTCAATCTCCGTTCCCGGTAACGGGCGTTTCTTTTGCGGGCACCGTGAAAACGGAGGAAGGAGAGCTGCCCATCACAATCGAGCATGGCGAACAGGAGAATTACCTGGAGCTTACCTTTCCCGCCCTTCCTATTGGCCGCTGGCCGTATGCCATCCATGCCCAGGATGAATCCGGAGAGGATTTACGGCTATTTGCGGGTTACATCGGCGCTGTGGAGTCCGTGACTCCCATTGAGGCTTCCACTGTGTACGACATTCCGGTGATGGGCATTGCGATTCCTATCGAGGCAGGCAAGACCATCAAGGCGCAGTGGCTTTCCAACACGGCGGCTTCCCTCGCCGCCCAGCAGGCGCAGCAGGATGCTTCCAGCACCCGCACGGACGCGGACACAGCGAGTCAGGCAGCCACGACGGCAACCGGAGCGGCTATCACCGCCGCGGAACGAGCCAGAGAAGCGGAAGGCTATGCCGGCGCCGCTCAAGCCTCCAAGGTGGCGGCTGGCAATGCCGCGGCCTCTGCCAGCACGTCCGCCGCTGATGCGGCCCACGATGCCAGGAGCGCCAATGACGCCAAGACGGCTGTGGAAGGGATTGTTTCAGATTTTACGCAGACGATCAGCGCGGCCAAAGAGGAAGCCGTTACCGTCATACAAGCCAAGCAAGCTGATTCCGTTCTTGCTGTAGGGCGAGCGCAGAAAACCGCCACGGACAAGGTAGCCAGCGCACAAGGCGCTGCTGTCACAGCCGTGGAAACGGCAAAGACGGAAGCCGTGCAGGCAGTGCAGACGGTCCAGGCGGAAGCCATGGAGGCAATCACGCCCTTTGTCGAACAGGCTGAAACCGCCAAAGGGGAAATAGACCAGGCGGAAGGCAGAATCAAGACGGCGGAAACCAATGCAGAAACCTCCGCCAAGAATGCCTCTGACTCCGCCACCGCAGCCCAGCAGGCCCTTGCCGCCATCCCGCAGGTGGACGCGGCGGGCAACATGACGCTGGCCGGCGGTCTGACTGCGACGGGCACCGTTACTGCCAACGGCGGCGTTCGCGTGCCGCTGCCTGCCACGGCCCAGGAGGCTATCTCTTACGAGGCGCTGATAGAGCAGCGGGCCGCAGATGATTGGCGGCGGATGGGGTACTACATGGAGACCCTGATCCCCTCCTGGGTAACTACCATTGTGAGGCAGATGCAGATGTCCGCCGCTTATAATGTGGGCACGGCCAACGTATCCATCAAGGAGGGCGTATACGGTAACGATTGGCAGGACATGCTGGTCACGATGACCAAGGCTGCCGGCGTATCTCTGATTGGTTGCAGCACTGGGGCGTGGAAGTTTGCCAACTACATGGGCAATAGCCGTAATAGAGATTATGCCGCCGCCTCTGTGTGGCGCATCATCGGCTCTGACAAGGTGTCTATCCTGCTGGGGAGTACGGCGCAAGGCTATTCCTCGGCGACCAATCCGGCGGCGGATTGTTATGCGCATCCCATCCATTGGGTAGATTATGCCTGGGATAATGCAAATTACAGATACCCGCTGATCAACTCTGTCAACGGCGCAACCAGCAGAGACATGACGCCCGCCTGGCAGGTGACGATCTACCCCAAGGGCTACCTGGGCAGCAGCACGTCCTGCCTGTTGCGCGGCACGGATTACGGGCGGGATGTAGGTGATCAGCAGTATATGTGGGCATTGGCGCCCAGCGTTACTTATCTTTCTGTGGCGATAACTCCCCGGCAATCGGCTGACCACGCCAATGTTGAGAATCGCTGGGAGATGTTTGTGGACGGCCACTACGTGATGCCGATGACAAGCCTGTTTTGCGGGAGCGGCAACACGGCCTGCTTCACGGCAAAAGCCAAGGCTCACGAGGTGAGCAGTACCATGCAAGTGGGGCTGCGGATGGGAGGCATGAGGATTGACACAGCCCCCGCGCTGGGAGTCAACGATGTCTGGCCGATCATGGAGCGCGTTGTGATGCGTGATGCGACGGTCAAGCCCGTGCCGGAGGTGACGGCTTCCGCGCTGGAGGTGGGAGCGGAAGGCGGTGAAGTAACGCTGACGGTATCCTCCACACTGGCGGAGGCTGTGTACGCCATTAACGACACGATGTGCGGGCATGACCCCGCCGCCGTATGGTGCAGCCAATCCGCGGAGCAGATACCAGCCGGAGGCGGCCAAATCACCCTGACGCTTGCCCCCAACACGACCGGGCAACCCCGGCAAGTGTGGGTTTTTGTCGGCCACCACTATGCCCAGACCGCTGTCGTGGAAATCAACCAGTTACCCTGAATATATGAATAAAAAAGAGTTGCACTTATTTTTCCTGCCAAGGAAGTAAAAAATCCTTATAATGCCCCATAGGGAACGCTTACTTTTTCCTCTTCCAGAGCAGCCGCGTCCCCGCTATTGCCAGTCCACGATGTACCATGCCACGCATGCCTTTCGTACAGCAATACATTAAAAGAATCGTTATGACGCCATAGGAAACAACCATCAGGAAGGCGCAGGCAAACCAGTTCAGGAAAGACCCGGAGGGTTGCAAGGGGGAATATTTCCAAATCCAGTTCATCAGCACCATAGGTATCAGAATCAGCGCCAGCTGGTAACCGAATTGGAGCCAGTAATTCATCACGTTCTTTCTGAATCCCCAAGTGTACAGCATGAAGGGTTTCCAAATGCCAACAATAAGCACCAGGCTGGAAATACCCCCCAGAAGAATGCCGGGCAATCCCCATAGGTAACCTCCGATAATTGCTACGGAAATGTTGATCACGCTTTCTACAATGGGCGCCCAGACATCCCAGAACAGGCCGTAGCCGTATAAAAATTGATCCACTGCACCCCGCGTGACAGTGATGAACAGGTTGATGATGATCAGGATCATGATTTCCCGGGGGAGGATGTAGCCCGCTCCCAGCCAAAGCGTGATGAATGGCTCCAGAAGCTGGTAAAGGGTAAAGCAGATTGTCCCGGCTATCAGCATGCGCAGGGAAAATAATTCATTGAACACCTTGCGGATTTTTTCCGCATTCCCCTCCGCGATCAGATTTCCCACGCTGGCTTCCGTGCTGCCCAGCAGGTTGTTGACCAGGAGGAACAGTTTATCCATGATGGTGGAATAGTTGCCATAGTAGGCGACCATCTGCAGGGAAACAAATGCATAAACCAGAAACGGCGTGACCTGGAACTGGAAAAAATAACCCAGCCGATGTACAAAGAGCTGCCTGGTATATTTAATAACCTCAGGGTATTTCCTGAACAGTTCCTTTCCCAGAGCCACATTGCTTTTCAACCAGGGATATACCTGATTAATTTTCCAGTTAAGGATGAAGGAATAAATAATGCCGAACAGCAGTTCTATCATTATCCATAGATAATAGCTGCCCGTATACCACGCAGATAATATCTGGCATAAAATTTTGATTATGGAGGCCGTCTGGAAATAGAAGGCCACCACGTAATTCCTCTGGTCCGCCCCCAGGAGAGTCTGCCTGTAGTTGGCGAAGTACCCAATCAGGGAAGAGGCGAGAAAAGAATAATAAGCAAAATAGATGATTCCATAGGAAAATCCCGTTGAAGGGAAGATCAGCGGCAGAAAACAGGAAAGCAGCAATCCGGCGGCAATAATGATGCGCCCTATCCACCGGTACATGTAACCCAGAACAGAAATAATTTCATTAATTCTGGCCTCATCATGTTCAAAAATAGGTTTATAAAGCACATATCCGATAGCCGTGCTTATGCCAAGCTCCGCCAAATTAAGAAAATTCAGCAGATTCATTAAAGTTCCCGTCAAACCGACGAAATCAGCGCCCAGGCAATTCAGGAAAACTTTTCTTGAAAAAAATGAAATGATGAGAATCAGAACATAAAAAATGAGGTTCACCCGGGCATTCAACAGGCTTTTTTTTACGCGAGACTCCTTCATACCATTTATTCCATGGACTTATCCTCTCTTCACGAGAAAACAAAAAATACAGAAATCATTCATACCCGGTTTCATTTATCCGGCTGGTAAAATACAAACAGGATATTCTGCCAGTCATACGGCCATGAAAAGCGGCATTAATCTAGCACAACATTCCACTGCATCAACATCTTTTTATCCATAAGCCACAACCTGCTCCATACCAGTTATCCAACATTGTTCCATAAAGCATTCTTGTTTTATTTCCCTCTTCCATCTATATTACCGCCCGTGAGCAAAGGAAGGATTCTGATTGCCGCCTATGCCTTCCCTCCCGGGGAAGGAGGCGTGAGTATGGCGGCCTATGAAATGGCGCACAGCCTGGGCTCCAGAGGCTGGGACATTCACGTTCTCACCCGCCAGCAGGATTTGCCGGAGGATCCTTCCCGCACAAGATGCTGCCCCATCACGGCCCTGCCGGATTCCCTGACGGACGACACCAACCGCTTGAAGGAGTACCTGGACGCTTTTTTAAAAGATATCCAGCCGGATTTTATCGTTTACCATTCCTGGTCGGGCTGGTGCCGGAAGGAATTGCTGGCATGCGCACGGGAAAAGCGCCTTCCCTTTTTTCTGCGTTCCCACGGCATGCCCACCAACCTCCGTTCCTATTTCCGCGTGGACTACCCTCCTTTTTTCGGCATGAAAAAATGGCTCTGCTCCTTTTTCCAAATACGCAGGGGCATTCTGAACGTACACCGGGAATCCCCGTTAAACCGCCTTGTTTTCCTTGACTCCTATGGAACGCCCTTCAAAGGGTTCGATTATTACTACTGCTCCAAACTGAATCTTTCCCGTTACGTCTGCATTCCCAACACGTTTCCGGCGCTGAAACAAGCCGTTCCTTTCTTCCGGGAAAAATACGGATTGTCCCACGCTCCCGTTTTCACGTGCCCCGCCAGCGCCTGCAACACGAAGCGGCAGCTTCTGTTTATTCGCCATGTAAAGCAAACCAAGCTGGACAACATCGTTTTCCTTTTCCTTGTTCCGCAACGCAATTCCTACGCTGAGCAAATGGAGCAGGCTATTGGGGACGATCCCAGATTCAGGATTCTTTACAATCTTCCCCGTCCGGAGGTGGAAGCCGCCATTATGGAGAGCGCCGCCGTTTTCCTTTACTCCTATCAGGAGCAGCAGCCGCTTTGCATTCTGGAGGCCATGTCGTGCGGCATCCCATGGTTTGCTCCCGATGTGGGAGCCGTTTCCACCCTGAAGGGAGGCATCATCCTGAAAAAAACATCCTCCGCCACATTGGAAAAAACCGTGGGGGCTCTGACGGACGAAAAATTCCGGGAGCGCCGGGGGCAGGAGGGGCTGCGGCAATGGCAGGAACAGTATGACCCATCAGTCGTATATCAACAATGGGAAGACCTGCTCAGCTCCATTGCCTCCTCCCGTACCCCAAAGCAGAAGGATTGAATTGATTCCATGGGATGAATTCGGCCCCGGCTATTTTCCTCACGAACGTTATCCCACGGTAAAACGCCTTCTCACCATTTTCATCATTGCATTTTCCGGACCAGCCAAGTTTCTCAGTTATGAGAATTTTCGCGTTAAAATTTTTCAATAGGAGATTGCGGAGACCAAGTCTCCCGTTTTAAAGAAAGACCATTATTGTATCAGTTTAAAAAAGGGATTCCAGATAGAAAACAGACACAATCTTTTTTTCATCTTGCTCGCAGCCAAGGCGCTCATCATCATACTTGCGCATTTTCTGGACTTTTCAATTCGTCCGCGTTATTAATAGTCCTTGCTGTTTTTATATGGAAAATCGGTCATCTCTTCCTGTTATCGCCATTTTGGCAAACATGCCTTTGGGACGCTTGCTTCCTGAAGAGTTTCAAGATCAAGACCACACCTTGATTCCATGGATTTATGCTTTTTTCTGCGATCTGGCTCATCAAAAACGCTATGAAATTCATTGGATTACTCTCAAAAAATATGTAAAGGCCCATACCGTCCGGCAACTGAAAGGCCAGACCATTCACATTCTGCCTGATCCAAGTTTGGCTCTGGGACTTTTAAGCGGGCATTTTCTTGCCTCTAAAAGAATACGCCTTCTTCTCCATTCCCTGAAACCAGCCCTGGTCCATGCATGGGGCATTGAATTTCCATATGCCAAGGCATGCATGAACCAGCCGTATTCCCGATTATTATCATACCAGGGGGCCCTGCATGCCTATTGCCGGGAAAGTAAAATGCCCTTTCTGGCGCACCTTCAAGCATTCTGGGAAAAACGAACAACTCCGGCATACCAGCATATTACATGTGAATCACCATGGGCTGCGGAATGTGTCCGGAAACTCAACCCGGCAGCCTCCATCCATCTTATCGACTACGGCATTGAGTCCGAGTTCCAGGAAAAGAAACGCGCTCCCAGTACACGGCCATCCTGCCTGTTCGCAGGATCACTGAACGAACGTAAAGGTCTTCCCTTTCTGATTGAAGCCTTTAAAGATCCCTCCCTGGCGCATGTAGACCTTTATATTGCAGGAAACGGGAAACTACGCACCAAGCTAAATTCCGAATGCCCTCCCAATATCCATTGGCTTGGGGAACTATCCAGGATGCAACTCAGGCAGCAGATGGAAACGGCCTGGTGCCTGTTACTTCCAACTCTGGCCGATACAGGACCCACCATTGTCAAGGAAGCCCGCTGTATGGAATTACCGGTTATCACTACGGTCAATGCCGGGAGCAAACAATACGTCGAAGACGGCAAATCCGGATACATCCTCCCAGTCAAAGACAGCGAAGCCATTCGCCAAGCCGTCCTTGCCGTGACGGAATCCCTGGATAAATCCATTGCCATGGGAAAATACGGAATAGAGGAAATAAAAAGGAAGCTCAGTATTCAAACTACTTCCCAAGACTTTATGGACGTCTATGGCTCGCTGCTGGACATGAAAGAGGAAAATAACACGGATTCCTGACAGGCAGGTTTTTCTTCTACCTCCGGAGCTTCCAAAGAAAACTTGTTTTCGCCTTTCTTCCCATGATAAAAAAGCTCATTATTCGGTTCCTTTCAAAGATAGGCTGCCTGCTGCTCAAGCTCCGGGGAGTGCGTACCGGAACGGGCGTCATCCTGTCCGGCCTGCCCCGGATTAAAAAATTCCCGGGAGCTTGCATCACCATCGGCAACGGCGTCACCATCCACTCCATGGCGCGGATGAATCCGGTGCTTTCCCACCATGCCTGCCTGGCGGCCCTTTCCAATGAAGCCCGCATCACCGTGGAGGACGGCTGCGGCATCAGCGGAGCCACCCTGGTTTGCGTCAACGGCATCCACATCGGGCGCCATACGCTGATAGGCGCAGACACGCTGATTCTGGACAACGACATGCACTATCCCCGGAGCGGCGCCAGCTGGGGCAGCACGTGGGGAAATCCCGGGCACGGCAAGCCCATTCACATCGGAGAAGGCTGCTTCATCGGAACCAGGGCCATCATTTTGAAAGGCGTCACCATCGGTTCCGGAGCCGTGGTAGCCGCCGGAGCCGTCGTCACCAGGGATGTGCCTTCCGGCTGTCTCGCGATCGGCAATCCCGCAGAAAACAAGCCGCTGCCCGAACGCCTCAGGCATCCGGAAAAATCCTGACTGCGCCATGCCCGGCATTTCTACTACAGGCCTTCCCGCTACGCTGTTCCTTGCCGGACCCACCGGGTCGGGAAAATCCGCCGTGGCCGTGGAACTGGCGGAAATGCTGGGTGCGGAAATCGTCGGTTCGGACGCCTACCAGGTGTACCGTGAGCTTCCCATTCTAACGGCGGCTCCCTCCCCGGAAGACCGGGCACGCGTTCCCCACCACATGGTATCCATCATTCCGGCCCGGATGCCCTGGGACGCCACGGAACACTACCACCGCGCCATGCGGTGCGTGGAGGATATCCATGCCCGCGGAAAAACGGCCATCGTCACGGGCGGCTCCGGACTGTACTTCAAATTCCTCTCCCACGGCATGTCGGAAGCGCCGCCGGGGGACGCTGCCCTCCGCGCCGCTTTTGCGGACTGTTCCACGGAAGAATTGCACGCCAGGCTGGCTTCCCTGGACCCGGAAGGCGCAGCCCTGACCAATTCTTCCAACCGGCGGTATGTGGAACGCAACCTGGAAATCGTCCTTGCCGGAGGAAAACCCCTTTCCTTCTGGAAGCGGAACTGGCTGAAGCCGCCCCTGGGGCCCGGCTGGGTCATCACCAGGGAAGTTCCGGAACTGGACGGGAGAATCGCCCTCCGCGCCGCACGCATGATGCAGGAGGGGGCCGTGGAGGAAGCAGCTGCCCTGGGCCCCTGCTCCGCCACGGCGGAACGCACGCTTGGCCTAGCGCTGATACGCAGCCTGCTGCGCGGGGAAATCACCCGTGAAACCTGTCAGGCGAAACTGGCGCTCGCCACCCGGCAATACGCCAAACGCCAGCGTACCTGGTTGAAACGGGAGCAATGGCTCCGGGAACTTCCGGCTGCCCCCTCCGCCTCCCCCCGGGAGCTGGCGAAATGCATCATACGGGAGCTGGAGCATTAGCCCCCTCCTAGGACGGTAAACATCCGGAAAACCGCCCGTTTCTTCCCCCGGCAAACTGTATCTAACATATTTTTGGATGCATTGACATTAAAAGGGGCGGAAGACTATCATGAGCATAACTCTCCTCAGCTCGCACCCTGGCATGAACTTTCCCTCTTTCCGCCTTTCCTCTACCGGCATTTTTCTGCATGCCCTGGCAACCTTTGTTCATGCAGAAGACATTCCCACCACGGATGACCGCTCCCTGTACATCGAATCGGAAACCAAGGTTGTCTCTCCCCAATGCCTCCTCGACCAAGGAGACCAGGACGAGGACAGGAAACGCACCAAAGTCGGTATTGGAGAAGTGGTCACCTTGGCCCTGAACGGCAAGAGAGTTAGGGACGTAGACCCGGATTCCCTTGAATGGTCCCTGGAGCCGGAGAAGGCGGCCAGCATTGAGAAATCAAATGACGATATTAATCAAGCTACGCTGACCATCAGCAGAAACCTTACCGAGGATACTAACCTGAAGGTTCGAGTTAAAACCAGCCTTGATGAAGAACTGCCGAAAAGAGAACCCTCCGTTTTCAGCATTCTCGTTCCCTCTGACATTAAAGCGGAACATTCCGGGAAACGGGTGGAAAAACATCCCCGGGACAAGGAGAAAGACAGACCGGGAGCTTCCTCCAAGCTTGTCGTGACTTTTCTTCCCTTGGCGGTCAGTTTCAGCAATGTTCCCATCATGGAACGGGCAGAAGACCCGGAAGGATTCAAACCGGTGCATACCCCGGGAAAACAGCTGATGTGGCCCAATGCCCTGAATGCCCACCATCATGACAACATCGGCTGGAGATGGGACAAGGAGAAGGATATTCGCTTGCAGCACTTGCAGGACATGAAACTTCCCGATTCCTTTTCATGGACCTGCGGGTGGTACGTACACGCCGACGGCAAGGACTGCTGCAAGGTTGGCAATGACACGTATTCCCAGGATTTCAGTTTTGAGTACGAAGATGAAAGGGAAACCAATAAAGACTCCCCCACCAGGGGCTTGAAAAATATCAAGGTAAGCATCACCAAATTCGGATGCACCGTCACGCGCAGCACAGCAGACGACGCCCTGCATGCCGACTCTACCGCCAATCCATAACCTCCTGTTTTTAGCATCATGAATAAATCTTATCCCTTCCTTCTGTTATTCGTCCTTTACTCGCTGTCTTTTCCCTGTTCAGCCTCTCCGGAGCAGGACCAGCTCCCCCTTCCTTCCGCCATCAGGAATCTGAACAAGCAAAACCCGGAACTCCTGCGGCTTAAGAAACTGCTGGACAGTGGCCAGATCATTCCGTTCTACCAGGGGGCGGATAAAATATTGAAAGAAGCCAACCGCTACCGGAAAAAGGACGTCACCCCTCAGGAGCTGACGGAGGGGCTTTTCCTGTGCTATCTGATTGCCAAGGCCCCGTTCATTGACCTCAACGATTACGAAAATGTCGAATGGCTTGCTACCTACACTAGCGTAGATCACCACGCAAAAGAGTTTTTCACGAACAGCATCCCTTTCCTTGCGCTAACGGACAAGAATAGCAGCCTCCCAGGCAGGGAAGAGGCCCTTCGATTTTATTTATCCGCAAAAGCTCTGATCATCAAACAATTCCACAGCCAGGTAGATTATGCTTTTGAAGCTACGGAAATCTTCGCCCACATGCTCATCGACCATGCCTCCGGAATGCCAGAAGGAAACGATACCAAGCTGTTCAACAAGACAAGCGCGCTGAGTTCGAGAAGCAACAACGCTCAATTCGCCATCAAAAGCAAAGAACGCGGATTTATCAGGGAACTGATGACCTGCTTCCCGACCAAGGCCCAGGAGGTTAAAAAATACCTGCGTCTGGCCGGATACAGGGACAAGGACATTCCGGCCCTGCTGGACAGAACCGTCGGCCGGGTGCCGAAAGCGGCCTACCTTTACAAAGGATTGCCCAAACAGAAAAATTAAAGAGGCATCCAAATCCGGACAACAAAAGCGTCACTAGTGCAAACCCTTTCCTGCATAAAAAGACTGTAAGGCATCTTCTTGTTTTCCCAGGTTACGCCCCGGATATTCGTCTTCCACGCTTTTTGTCTTGGCTTGCGGGGGCATCTTTGGTTTACAGAGGCAGGCGGGAAAGGCTTTCCAAAAGCAGGCCGCTTCATTATATTCATCTCTTTTTCAGCATCGTGGCACGCATTCTTGTAGGCTTATCAGGCGGGGTGGACAGCTCCGTGGCAGCAGCCCTGCTCGTGGAGCAGGGCCATGACGTGGTGGGGGCCTACATGAAAAACTGGGTGAATGACGAGGGCATTCCCGGCGAATGCCCGTGGGAGCAGGATATTCAGGACGCGCTGTCCGTCGCCAAAAAAATCGGCATTGAATTCCGGGTCATCGACCTGGTGGACGAATACCGCGCCCGCATCGTGAATTACCTGATTGAAGGCTACCGCGCCGGATACACGCCCAATCCGGACGTGCTGTGCAACCGGGAAATGAAGTTCGGCGTCTTTCTGGATTACGCCCTGGAGCAGGGGTTTGACTCCGTAGCCACCGGCCACTACGCCCGCAGGCTGGATACGCCGCAGGGCTCCTTCATCCTGCGCGGGCGGGACCCGAACAAGGACCAGTCCTACTTCCTGTCCCTGATGCGCCCGGACCAGACAGCCCGCGCCGTGTTCCCCCTGGGGGACCTGCTGAAGCCGGAGGTCCGCGTGCTGGCGGACAAATACGGCCTTCCCACGGCGCGCAAGAAGGACAGCCAGGGCATCTGCTTTATCGGCCAGGTGAAGATGAGCGACTTCCTGCGCCACTACCTGCCGGATAAACCCGGCAAAATCGTGGATACGGAGGGGAAGACGCTCGGCTCCCACAACGGCCTGCACCTGTTCACCATGGGCCAGAGGAAAGGCCACGGCGTCGCCTCACCGCGGGAGGGAATCGCCTACGTGGTGGTGGGGAAGGACGTCAAACGCAACCGCCTGATCCTGGGGTATGAAGACGCATCCACGCAGGGACTGTATGCGGCCCATGCGGTGGTCGGCGGCATTTCCAATACGCTGGCGCCCCTGCCCTCCCGCGTGATGGCGCAGCCCCGCTACCGCGCCAAGGCGGAATGGGCCTCCTGCGAATATCTGGAAGAAGGAAAGGTGCGCCTGAGCTTTGACACGCCCCTCCGGGCGCTGGCCGTGGGACAGGTCTGCGCTTTTTACGACGGAGGCAAGTTGCTCGGGGGCGGTTTTTTTGAATCCATAGAACCATGATTGACCCGGAACGCACCATAGCCGCGCAGGCCACCGCCGCAGGACAGGGAGCCATTGCCGTCATCCGCATGAGCGGTCCCAGCTGCATGGCCATCCTGAAACAATGCACCCCCGCGGCCTTCACGGAACGCCTCCAGCCGCGCCGGGCAACGCTGGCCCGCATTCTGGACGCGGAGGGAACCGCCATTGACCAGGCGCTCATCACCTGGTTCCCGGCCCCGGCCAGTTATACGGGGGAAGATACCGTGGAAATCTCCTGCCACGGCGGCATGCTGGTGACAGACCGCCTGCTGAAACGCCTGTACCGGTGCGGAGCTTCCCCGGCGGAACCGGGCGAGTTCACGAAGAGGGCCTTCCTGAACGGACGCATGGACCTGACCCAGGCTGAGGCCGTGATGGACGTGATTTCCGCCGGGAGCGACCTAGCCCTGAAAGCCGCGCAAACCCAGCTGGACGGGGGCATCGGCTCCCAGGTGGACGAACTGAAGGACAGCCTGGTTCACGTCCTGGCCCATATTGAGGCCTACATTGATTTTCCGGATGAAGATATTTCCCCGGACACCGCTTCCGGTTTGCTGGCGCGGCTCCGGAGCATGGAGGAAAAGCTTTCCGGGCTGCTGCGGACCGCCGAGGGCGGCCGTCTTCTGCGTGAAGGCATCCGCACGGCGATCGCCGGACCGCCCAACGTCGGAAAATCCAGCCTGCTGAATACCCTGCTGGGGTATGACCGGGCCATTGTCAGCAATATCGCCGGAACCACGCGGGACACGGTGGAGGAATCCATCCAGCTCGCCGGGCTGGCTCTGCGGCTGATTGACACGGCAGGCGTCCGGGAATCTTCCGATGTGATTGAACAGGCCGGCATCACTCGTACCAACAGGGCGCTGGAAACCGCCGACCTGGTTCTGGAAGTGGCGGACGCCTCCGCGCCCCGGACAGAGGCTTTCCCCACGGCCGCCCGTACCGCGCCCCGGCTGCTGATTCTGAACAAGTGCGACCTGGGAATCCACCCGGACTGGGAGGCCGTTCCCGGCATCCGTTTTTCCTGCGCCACCGGAGCAGGCAGAAAGGAATTGGAAGAAGCCATCGTCCGGGCCTTCGCTTCCTCCCTGCCCGGTGAAACGGGCAGCTCCCTGGTAGCCATCAACGCCCGGCACCAGCATGAACTGGGCCTGTGCCTGGAGCATGTCCGGCTGGCTTCTGAATCCATCTCCCGGCAGGAGAGCCCGGAATTCACGGCTCTGGAACTGAGGGAAGCCCTGACGCATCTGGGGGAAATCACCGGAGCCGTGGATACGGAGGACGTGCTGGGCGCCATTTTTTCCTCCTTCTGCCTGGGCAAGTAAAGCTCCGGAAAATCCGGACAGCATCATTCAACAAGCAGCTTTTATATCCTCATCATGCCTCCTCCCGCCGTCAAATCCGTCCGCCAAATCATTTATTACCAATATGCCAAAATCATTGCCTCTTCTTCCGGCTTCGGAAAGGCCAATTACGGCATGATTATGAGCAAGTGGAAGGAGCTTTGCGCAGGGACCATACATTGGTCTTCCTCCGTTCGCGAATGGGTCAGGGAAATGGAACATCCCGGAGAATGCATTTATTGCGGCGAAAAAAAGAATTTGACCACGGAGCATATCCTGCCCCGCGACTGCGGGGGAGAAGATATCATGGATAACGTTGTCAGGGTATGCAAGTCCTGCAATTCCTCCAAGGGCGGGAAACGCCTGTACGAATGGAAGGGGCTGAAGGAAAAGGACAGCCACCACCGCATCGCGGAGGGGAAATACCTGAAGTACCTTTATTCCCTTCACGAAAAACGGGGAACCCTGGACGTAGCAAATGTGCGGGAACTGTGCCCGCACTGCAACATGCGCTCCTGCTGCGAGCGGGACGGTACGGTGGAGAAGCTTTCCGTCTATTGCATGGAAGGGTGCTTCCACAAGTAGCGCGGATTACCGTCCGCCGGGTTTCCCGGAAAGAATCTCCTTTTCCTCTTCCTCCATGGCTTCCGGTTCCGCCTCCGGGGAGAACAGGGGAATGTAGGAAGGCAGGTTCCAGTTCCAGCGGATGGCCGCCAGGCGCACGGAGAGCGTGACCACGAAGCCCGTCACGAAGCAGGTGGAGGAGTCGATCCCGAAGTAGTAAAGCACCGCGTACGCCACGCCTCCCAGGAGGGCCGCGGTGGCGTACAGTTCCCCGGGGCGGAACACGTAGGGAACGTTTCCGGTGAGCACGTCGCGCAGCAGGCCGCCCGCCACGCCGGTGCAGATGCCCATCATCACGGAAACGGTGGGCGTATAGCCGTGGAGGTAGGATTTTTCCGTGCCGATCATGCCGAAGAGGGCCAGAACGATGGCGTCCGCCACGCGGATGGTGCCCATGGGCGGCGGGTATTTCTGGGCCACGTAAAAGGTTCCCAGGCTGGTGACGACGGCGGCCAGGACAAAGATTTCCCCGGAGGGCAGCGTCCAGTACACCGGAATGTCCAGCAGAAGGTCGCGCACGGTCCCTCCGCCCAGGGCCGCCAGGGTGCCGCAGACAATCACGCCGAACAGGTCCATTTTCACGCGCGAAGAAGCAATGGATCCCGCCAGGGCTCCAATGATCGTGCTCATGATTTCACAGATGGAGAGGAACATGGCGGCAGGAGGAAGGAAAGAGGCGGATTCAGCAGACCCGTATCCACGGCAGGCAGGAGTCCTGGCTGGCGCAGAACAGGGAGGTGGAAGCCAGTCCCATGTCATGCAGGGTAGCACGCATCAGGCTTTCTGCCAATTCCGGAGAATTGCTTTCTGCGCTCAGGTGGGCCAGCACTACGTTTTTCAGGGCGTCATGGGCGATGCGCCTCAGCAGGTCGCAGGCCTGTTCATTGGAAAGGTGCCCGTGCGTGGAGGCGATGCGCTGCTTCAACGGCCAGGGCCGCTTGGGGGTGGCCGCCAGCATGTCCGGATCATAGTTTGATTCCACCACCAGGCTGTCCACCATGGAGAGGTGTTCCGCCACGCAGCCGGGGGCCTGCCCCGTATCGGAAATGAAGCCCAGGCTGGACCGTTCCGTTTCAAACTTGAATCCCACCGGGTCCACGGCGTCATGGTAGGTGGCAAAGGGGGTGATGACGATATCCCCTATTTTAAAGGACTGCCCTTTTTCAAAGTAGGCCCAGGGGGCTTCCGGCGCCTTTTCCTGAACGCACATGGCCGTATGGCGGGTGGCATAGACGCGCACGGTGTATTTCCTGGTGAACTGATGCACGCCCTTCATGTGGTCCGTGTGTTCATGGGTGAGCAGAATGGCGTCCAGCTCCTCCGGTTCCACGCCGGCGGATTTCATTTTATCCCGCAGCCTGGCGGCGCTGAACCCGGCATCCACCAGCAGGACGGTTTCCCCCGCCTTGACGATGGTGGCATTTCCTCCGCTGCCGCTGCCCAACACGCAAAACTGCATCATGCGCGGAATATAATACCGGTCCCGGAGCGGCGCAAGAGCGGATCAATGCTTTTTTTCACGACATGAACACAAGAAAAAATACTTTTTTCCAGTACGGGGTTGACATTTCAGGTGCATTAAAGTGTATTGAAGTCACTACGTAGTGTACTTGCATGCGATGAGCAGTGTATCAGACAACCTTTTTGGTGCATACACGCACAAGCTGGACCCCAAAAACCGGATTGCGATTCCGGCTGAATGGAGGCCTACCGAAGGCTGCGCCCTGCTCCTGCTATCCGGCCGGCGCCTTGAATTGCCGACCGTTAAAGCCTATACGCGGGAAAAATTCCAGCAACTCATTGACAAGATAGAAGCCACGCCCGGCTACACGGAAGCGCAGATCGACCTGTTCATCGGCAGATTATATGCCAACTGCGTGGAGGCCATCATCAACGCCCAGGGCAAACTACTGATACCCAAACAAATGTGCGAACACGCACAGCTCAGTTCCTCCGTCCGGCTCGCCGCGCGGAGAGGATATTTCGAATTATGGGAACCTTCTCTCTATGAAGAAGTCTCCCGGCGTGAAAACGCCAATATTTCCGATATCAACCAATCCTACGGCATTCTCTGATCTCCCTTCATGCCCCCAGACCCTACCATTCCGCCCACGCATCAGGCCCATCCCTACGCAACGCTTGCGCTGCGCCCGGGCTGGCTTGTTTCCGGCCTGGGCGTCGGCGCCAGAACCGGGCTGAATGCGGAGGTTACGGCTTATTCCATTGTTTTCTGGGGGCACGACGCCCTTCCGGCGCAGGACATGATCGCCTGGCAGCAGGAGAAGGCACGCATCACCGCGGAAATGTCCCTGGCGGGACAGAAGGGCGCTTATGGCAAATTGGGCGCATTGTCCTCCAGCCTGAACCGGGCTTTTGATGGCCATGTTGAGCTTTCTTTACGCGCGGGCGCGGGTACGCATGTCCGCACGGAGGAGGCGCAGGCCCTGGCAAATGCCCTTGCGGCGGAAACGTCCTGCCGCGTGCTGGCATGGAGCATCTGCCGCAACCATGTGCACGTGATTGCGGAGTTGACGGAGGAGAAGGGGGTGGACGAGCTGGTCTGTTCCTGGAAGGCGCTTGCCCCCTCCATGAACTGGGAAGGCGTGTACCACACGGAAGCCCTGAAAGCTCCGGAAGCCGAAGCCAAAGTGGACGCCCTGGTTTCCGAACTGGGGGATGACGCCGTTTCCGCCTCCGCTGACGCGGAAACGGACGGAGCCGTTTCCGGCAACGGTTTTAACCATGTTACGGTTCTGCTGCATGAGACGGTGGACATGCTGGCGGCAGGCCCCGGCAAACTGATCGTGGACTGTACGCTCGGCGGCGGCGGCCATACGGAATTTCTTCTGGAACAGGGCGCTACCGTCTGGGGCATTGACCGCGACCCGGACGCCCGCCGCGCCGCCGCGCTGAAGCTGGCCCGCTTCGGCTCCCGTTTCAAGGTGCTCGCCGGCAATTTCCAGGATGTGGAAAGCATCCTCGCCCAGCAGGGCGTTTCCCAGGTGGACGGCCTGCTGGCGGACCTCGGCGTTTCCTCCCACCAGCTTGATACCGCCTCCCGCGGCTTTTCCTTCCGGGAAGACGGCCCGCTGGACATGCGCATGGACACCCGCGCCGCCTTTTCCGCCCGCAACCTGGTGAACGAGGCCCCGGAAGAAGAGATCGCGGACATCCTCTGGCAGTTCGGAGAGGAACGGGCTTCCCGCGCCATTGCCCGCGCCATCGTAAAGGCGCGTTCCCTGGCTCCCATCACCACCACCGCCCAGCTCGCCCGCGTGGTGGAATCCGTCCTTCCGCGCAAGGGGCGGCAGCATCCCGGCACCCGTACGTTCCAGGCTTTGAGAATCGCCGTCAACGGGGAGCTGGACGCGCTGGACGCGCTGCTGGATTCCTCCGTGCGCCTGCTGGGCAAGGGGGGCCGCATGGCCGTTATTACCTTCCACAGCCTGGAAGACCGCAGGGTCAAGCAGTTCTTCGACCTCCGGAGCCGTCCGGAAATCGACCGTCCGGAATGGCCGGCTCCGCGCCCCAACCCGGATTACTGCTTCCGCCTGCTTTCCCGCAAGCCCGTCACTGCGGGAGAAGAAGAACTTTCAACCAACCCCCGTTCCCGCAGCGCCAAGTTGCGCGGCGTGGAAAAAATCATCTGACCCATCTCTCCTTCGCCACCGCCATGAAAAGATTCAAACAGCGTTTCACCGGCCACCAGATCAGCGTGAGCATGATCATGTGGCTCATTGCCTTCGCCTCCCTCACCTGCGGGGCGGGCATCACTTATGCCGTGCTGAAAAACGACCAGATCCAGGTCGCGCGCGACATCAAGCAAATGAACGAGGAGATCGCTTCCTGCGAACTCACGAAGGAATATTACCGTTCCAAGACTTCCTCCCTGACCAGCCGCTGGGCCATCCGCGACAGGCTGGCCCAGGACAAGTCCAACCTTCAGCCTATCGAGCCCTCAGCCGTAGAATACATTTCTTCCGAAAACGCCTCCCGCATTGCCGCGGCAGGCAATTAAATGCGCCGAGCCGTTCATGACCACGATCACGAAGTCCAGATTTGCCAGAAGAAGCCTCGTCCTGTGCGGCGTGGCGGGCGCTGCGGTCATCTGGCTGATGCTGACGCTGGTCAACCTCCAACTGGTTTCCCCCCGGAAAACGGGCGGAGTCCCCAGCGGCGGCATTATTGAACGGGAGGTTCTCCTGCCCCAGCGCGGTCGCATCATGGACGCCAATGAGGAGATCCTCACCAACAACATGCAGAGTTCCGAGCTGATTGCGGACGGCTACCACCTGAACGATCCCAAGACCATCAGCTGGGCTCTTGCCTATTCCAAGGCCGTCCACTCCGCCTTCTGGGGAGAAGCCGCCACGGACAAGGAGAAAGAGAAGCTCGTTTCCGGTTTCCGCAGCAAAATCCTGGGACAGGCGGCCAGCAAGAAGGACGGCAGCAAGGAGCACAATCTGGCGAAAATCCTGCTGGAAGAGCCTGAGGACGGCCCGGAAGGGGTAGACATGGCCAGGAAGAAGCTGGAAGAGCTTTATGAGCCGGAGATGGTGAGAAAATACGTGCAGGCCCATCTGGAATACGCCGCCAGCGTGATCGCCCCCTTCCTGCCGGACATGAGCGTGCAGGACATCATCAACACGGTGGAAAAGGACGGGGAGATTCCCAAGAAGCGCATCGTCATCGCCAAGAACCTGTCCGAGGAAAAAGCGGAACTGCTGCGCCAGGCCATCCAGAACGCCCGCGTCCAAGGGTTCCGGTTTGAGACTTCTTCCAAGCGCGTTTATTCCGTGCCGGAATGCATGGTGCACATTCTGGGCTACATCGCCCAGACGAAGGACAGCGGTCCGCGGCCCGTGGCCCTTTCCGGCCTTGAAAAACAGCTGGACGACCAGCTTCTGGGCCACAACGGCATCAGGGAGTACCGGAAGGACAGCCGGGGCCGCATCATCCCCTCCGCGGATTCCCGTTTCAAGGACGCCGTGGACGGCCTGAACGTTCGCCTGACCGTGAACATGGAGTACCAGACGATCGTGGAGGAGGAATTGGACGCCGCCATTTCCTTTTACACGGACCAGACCCACAAGCCCCGCGGCTGCATTATCGTCGTGGAGCCCAAGACCGGCAGCATTCTGGCGATGGCCAGCCGTCCCCACTATAATTTAAATACGCGCGAGGGCCTGCAGGAAGGCGCCTACCACTTCGCCGTGCAGTCCCTGTACGAACCGGGTTCCACCTTCAAGATCGTTTCCGTCACGTCCGCCGTGGACAGCGGAAAGGCCACATTCGATACCATGATCAACTGCACGCCCTACATGGTGCCCGGCTCCCGCCCCGTCACGGACGCCCCCCGTTTCTACAGCGGCCTGACCGTGGCGGGCGTGCTGAAAAAGTCCAGCAACCCGGGCGCCTTCCGCATTGCGCTGAAATCGGGCTGGCCCACGTATAAAAAGTATTTTGACCTATACGGTTTTTCCTCCAAGACGGGCATCGACCTGCCGGGGGAAACCAACAGCCAGTGCCAGGACGGCAGCAACTTCGTCAACTTCTCCCGCATCAGCTTCGGCTATTCCCTGATGGTCTCCCCCTTGCAGGTCGCCATGGCCTACGCCGCCATCGCGAATGACGGCGTGCGCATGCGCCCCCGGCTGGTGGACGGCATTTACGTGGACGACAAGAATTTCCAGCCCTCCCCCCCCGTGGAAGTATGCCGGGTCATGAGCGTTAAAACAGCCCGGAACCTCCGGAACGCCCTGTTCCACGTCACGGACCTGGACGGAACCGCCAAAAGGGCGCGGATTGAAGGCTACAACGTGGGGGGCAAGACCGGCACCGCCCACAAGGTGAAGCCCACGGGCGGCTATTTTGACAACCGCTATACCGTCTCCTTTGTAGGGATGCTTCCGGTGGAGGACCCGGCCTTCGTCTGCCTCATCGTCATTGACGATCCCACCTCCAAGCACTGCCACCCCGGCGGCGGCACCGTATGCGCTCCGGTCTTCCAGAAACTGGCCACCCGCCTGGCGGCGGCCATGAACATTCCCAAGAATACCCCTTCCGCGGAGGCAGACAAAAAAGCCTCCCGTGCCCAAGCCTCTTCCTCCCCGTCCAAACTGCCGCGCAGATAATCCTATCATGAAGCTACTTACCTTGCTCAAAGACCTTCCCGCCCATACGCTCACCGGCTCCCCCCAGGTGAAAATCTCCCATCTGGAATGCGACAGCCGCCGCGTTCTGCCCGGCTCCTGCTATATTGCCCTGAAGGGAACCCAGGCGGACGGCCACGAGTTCATTCCGGAAGCCATCCGCCGCGGAGCCTGCGCCGTCGTCGCGGAAATGCCCTGCACGAAGGAAGCCAGGGACGCCGGAGTCAGCTGGGTGGAGGTGAACGATTCCCGCCTGGCCGTCAGCCTGATGGGCGCGGCCTGGAACGGCCATCCCTCCCGCCACATGACCATGATAGGCGTGACGGGGACGAACGGAAAAACTACGACGGCCTACATCGCCCATTCCCTGCTGAAGCAGTCCTGGCTGCGCGCCGGGCTGATCGGCACCATCGCCTATGACAACGGGGAGGAAATCACCCCCTCCACCCACACCACGCCCGGCCCGCTGGAGCTGGAACACCTGCTGAAGGAGATGTTTGAAAACGGCTGCCGCGGCGTTTCCATGGAGGTATCCTCCCATGCGCTGGACCAGGAACGCGTGGCCGGCATTAATTTTAACGTGGGCATTTTCACCAACCTGACCCAGGACCACCTGGATTACCACCACACCATGGAGAATTATTTCCAGGCCAAGGCGAAGTTGTTCGAGCAGATGGCGCAGGACACCAGGGCCCGCCGCAAGCCCGTGGCCGTCATCAACATTGACGACGCCTACGGCCGCCGCCTGGCAGAAATGTTCTCCGGCCGCATGGCCGTCAAGACCTACGGTTCCGCCCTGGGCGCGGATTTCCGCATGCTGGTGCACCACGCCACGGCCAAGGGCAGCGAATACGAACTGGAATACAAGGGAAAAAGCTACCTGGTGCGCGTGCCCCTGATCGGCAAATTCAATATGTACAACAGCCTGGCCGCGCTGGCGGCCGTCATCTGCGCCGGCATCCCGGTACGGGACGCCATCGCGAACCTCCAGAACATTCCGCAGGTTCCCGGCAGACTGCAATTGTTCACCCACCCCGGAGGCGCCCAGATCTTCATTGATTACGCCCACACGCCGGACGCCCTGGAAAACGTCTGCAGGACGCTCAAGGAAATCTGCTCCCGCCGCCTGATTACCGTGTTCGGCTGCGGCGGTGACCGGGACAAGGGCAAGCGCCCGCTGATGGGCGCCGTGGCCGCGCGCCTGTCTGACGCCTGCATCGTCACTTCCGACAACCCCAGGAGCGAGGAGCCCCTCTCCATCATCAGCCAGATTACGGCGGGCATGCCGGAAGGCAGGTACGCCATCATTCCGGACCGCGCCCGGGCCATCGCCACGGCCATCGAACAGGCCCGGCTGGGGGACGTCGTCCTGATTGCGGGCAAGGGCCATGAAAACTACCAGGAGCTTTCCACCGGACGCATCGATTTCAGCGACGCCAAGGAAGTGCGGCGCAACATGTTCATCAAGGAGAGGGAAGAGTTCCCGCAGGCATAACACATCATTTCATCTTTCATGACCTCCCTCACGGCACACGGCATCTGCAACGCCATCGGCGGAAAACTGGTCAGCGGCCCCTTTGACAGGGTCGCTTCCGGAGGCGTGTGCACAGACAGCCGCGCCCTGCCGCCCCATGCCGTTTTCTTCGCGCTGGGAGGAGAAAAGTTTGACGGCAACCTGTTTGCCCCGGAGGCTTCCCGCACCGCGGCGGCAGTCGTCGTCAGCCGCGTGGAGGAAGGGATGGACCCCTCCTGCGCCGTCATCCTGGTGGAGGATACGCTGAAAGCCCTCCAGCAGCTGGCCTCCTGGTGGCGTGCCGGGCTGACCCTCACCGCCATCGGCCTGACCGGCTCCAACGGGAAGACCTCCACCAAGGACCTGACCGCCTCCGTTCTTTCCCAGGGACTCCGGACCATCGCCACGCAGGGAAACCTGAACAACCACATCGGCGTTCCCCTCAGCATCCTCCGGGCTTCCCCGGCGGACGAGGCCGCCGTGTGGGAAATGGGCATGAACCATCCGGGAGAACTGGCCCCCCTGTGTGAAATGACACGCCCGAAGATCGGCATCATCACCAGCATCGGCACTTCCCATATTGAATACCTGGGCTCCCGGGAAAACATTGCCCGGGAAAAATGCACGGTAGCCCGCTGCCTGCCGGAAGACGGCTTCATGATTTTCCCGGCGGACTGCGATTATGCGGACATGATCCGCCGGTCCACCCGCGCCGCGTGCATTGAGTGCGGCATTGACTCCGGAACCGTCCGCGCGGAAAACCCGGTCTCCACGGAGAATGGGACGCGTTTCACCCTTTCCATTCCTGATTTCTGCCGGGAGGTGGTGGAACTGCCCGTCCACGGCCGCCACATGGTGGCCAATGCGCTTCTGGCCGCCGCCGCCGGCTGGGTGGCAGGTCTTGCGAAGGAGCAGATCGTCTCCGGCCTCAACCGGGCGCAGCTCACGGGCGGCAGGCTCCACTGCACCCGGTCCAACGGCATTCTGGTAGTGGACGATACGTATAACGCCAATCCGGATTCCATGCAGGCCGCCCTGCACACCGCAGCGGAGCTTTCCTGCACCGGCAGGCGCTTTGCGGTGCTGGGCAGAATGGGGGAACTGGGAACGTTTTCCGAAGAAGGGCACGCGCTGGTGGGACGCACGGCGGAAAAGCTCCGCTTTGACTGCGTGGTCAGCGTGGGAACGGATGCCGCCCGGATTACGGACGCCATTTCTCCGAACTCATCCACCAAAGGACTGAACTTCGGCTCCGCAGCCACACGGCGCCGGGAGACATCGTCCTTTTCAAGGGCAGCCGCCTTGCCCGGATGGAGCAAGTCATGAACCTCACCTTTCCGCCCCAGTAAATTTTATGCATTCCTTCATTGAACAGCTCAGCCCCGCGGGGGCGCTTGCAGAACCGGCAGGGAGAGCCCTGCTGGCCTGCCTCATCTCTTTTGTCCTGACGATGATGTTCGCCCCGCGGGTAATCCGCGCGCTGATTTCCCTGAAAATCGGCCAGCCCATCAGGACCGCGGAGGAAGTGCACAAGCTGGCGGAACTCCACGGAGCCAAGGCGGGAACTCCCACCATGGGCGGCGTGCTGATCGTAGGCTCCATGACGGCGGCTACCCTGCTGTGCGCCAGAATGAACAATCCCTTCATCATCTCCTGCCTGTTCGTCACCCTGGCGCTGGGACTGCTGGGCTTCCGGGACGACTACCTGAAGGTGGCCAAGAAAACCTCGGACGGCATTTCCGCGCGTAAAAAACTCTTCATCCAGTTCCTGGCCGGGCTGGCGGGCGTCACGTTCCTGTACCTGTACCCGGAAGGCAGCCCCCGCGTGGAACTGCATGACTACGTCTCCTCCCTGTTCATTCCGTTCTACGGCCAGGTGAACCTGCCGTGGTACGTTTACATTCCCTTCGGCGTCGTGGTGGTCATGTCCGCCTCCAATGCGGTGAACCTGACGGACGGACTGGACGGCCTCGCCTCCGGCTGCTCCGTCACCACGGGCATCTCCTACGCCATCATTGCCGCCATTTGCGGGAACTGGCTGATGGCGGATTCCCTGGACATCCCCTTCCACCCCGGCGCAGGGGAAATCAGCGTTTTCATGATGGCCCTGGTGGGCGCCTGCCTGGGTTTCCTGTGGCACAACTGCTACCCGGCCAGGGTCTTCATGGGGGATACCGGCTCCCTGGCCCTGGGCGGAGCATTCGGCATGGCCGCCGTCTGCACGGCGCAGGAGCTTCTTTTCATCGTCATCGGTGGCGTTTTCGTCATGGAGGCCACATCCGTCGTTCTCCAGGTAGGCAGCTTCAAGCTGCGCCACGGTAAACGCATCTTCGCCATGGCTCCCATCCACCACCATTTTGAACTCAAGGGATGGAAGGAAACCCAGGTGATTGCCCGCTTCTGGATGATCAGCCTCCTGCTGGCGTTCCTGGGCCTTTTCCTGATCACCACCGCCTGACAACCACGAACATGCAGCTCAACAATCTCAACATCGCCGTCCTGGGAGCGGGAAGAAGCGGACGCGCCGCGGCGCGCCTCGCCATGAAGCATGGCGCCCGGGTGCGCGTGTTTGACGCCTCCCCCTCCATCGGCAACTGGCCGGAAGACATTCCGCTGCACGCCGCCGCCACGGAGGAAGACGGGAGGGCCTTCCGCGCGGACCTGGTGGTCATCTCCCCCGGCATTGAGACGGACAGCCCCTTTGTCAGGGCCTTCGGGCGGGAAGGCGTGGAAACCATCGGTGAAATGGAGCTGGCCTGCCGCTTCTACCATGGCCGCATCATCGCCATCACCGGCACCAACGGAAAAACCACCACCACGTCCCTGGTGGAAAAAATCCTGCTTCGCGCCGGAAAGGCGGCCATCGCCTGCGGCAATTACGGCGTCCCGATGGCGGAAATCCTGCTCCGGGATTCCGTGCCGGACGTGCTGGCGCTGGAGGTCAGCTCCTTCCAATTGGAAACTATCCGCGATTTCCACCCGGACGTGGCCGTATGGCTCAATTTTGCGCCGGACCACATGGACCGCTACAAGTCCGTGGAGGATTACTACCACGCCAAGCTGCACATCTTCGACAACCAGACGGAAGAAGACCTGGCCGTCGTGCGCGCCGGGGAAAGGCTCCCGCACCTGAAAGCCCCCGTCCGCACCTTCAGTTCGGAAGATCCGGCGGCGGACCTTTATTACCGGGAACCGCAGGTCATGGAGGGAGACAAGCCCCTGCTGAACCTGGCGGATACCACCCTGAACCAGCGCCACAACGCGGAAAACGCCATGGCCGCCGTGCTGGCCTGCCGCCACCTGGGCATTCCCGCGGAAACGGCTGCGGAAGTATTGAAGGAGTTCACTCCCCCCGGCCACCGCTGCGAGACCGTCCGCACGCTGGACGGCGTGCTGTGGCTGAACGATTCCAAGGCCACGAACCTGCACGCGCTGGAAGCAGCGCTGAAATCCCAGAATTCCCCGGTCATCCTGATTGCCGGAGGCAAGGACAAGGGACTGGATTACCTGCCCCTGCGGCCCATGCTGAAGGAAAAGGTGCGCGCGTGCGTCGTCTTCGGCCAGATTGCGGACCAGCTCCAGGACGCCTTTTCCCCCGTGGTTCCCACGGAAAAAGCAGCGGACGTGGCGGACTGCGTGGCCAAGGCCCGCGCCTGCGCCAGGACGGGAGACACCGTCCTGTTCTCCCCCGGCACCTCCTCCTTTGACATGTTCACCGGCTACGTCCAGCGCGGCCAGGCCTTCCGGGACGCGGTGAACGCCCTCTCCCCCCTTTCCTGACAACCCACCAGAAACCCACCATCATGAAAACGACCAAGACCCCCGATCACAATCCGACCGGACGCACCCGTCCGAAACGCAAAATGGGCACCGTGCTCCGTGCCAAGCTCAGCAGATACCGCGCACGCGTCTCCGAATTTGAAGATGACGCTCCCAGCAGCACCGTCGTGCGCTGGCTCGTCGTCCTCCTTCTTCTCCATCTTCTTGTTATCGGCGGCGTCTATGTCCGCAGCACCTGGTTCAGGAATACGACGGAGACCGTGGAAATGGCAACCGCCCTTCCCGCGCCGCCCACCGTTTCCCAGACGCCCGTTCCTGCGGCTCCCCCGGCGGTTCTGCCCCAGGCTCCCCAGGCCGCTCCCGCGGCTCCGGTCACCATCACGCAGCCGGAACAGGTGGTGGACGCGCGCCCGAACAGGCAGCCGGTTCCCGCCGTGCAGGAACACATTCCGGATGCCGCTCCGGTGGCAGGTCCTGCGCGCCACATCGTGCGCACGGGGGATACGTGGGAACGGATCGCCCGTGACAACCAGGTGGCCGTCAATGACCTGAAAGCCGTCAATCCCAGGGTGCAGCGCCTTGTCAGCGGAAGCACGCTCGTCATTCCGGCACGCCCCGGCGACAAGATGGCGCCGGAAAAAACCGCCGCCGCGGAAACGGAACCGGACGGCGTGGCGCATATCGTGAAGAAGGGTGAGACCCTCTCCGTAATCGCCCGCAAGTACAAGATGAACTGGCGCTCCCTCCAGAAATTCAACAAGATGAACGACCGGGACGTAGCACGCCTCAAGATCGGTCAAAAGATCATGATTCCCAAGAAGTAAGTTCTTTCTCTTCCCGCCCCTGCCGCCATGTCTTCCAAAGTCTGCATGATTCTGGTCTGGTTTTTCGTCATCTGCCTTCTGGTCGTGGGCCTGGTGATGGTATCCAGCACGGCGGCCTGGGCGGAAGAAACCAAGCACCCGTACGAGCCCCTGTTCAAGCAGACCGCCTTTGCCTGCGCGGGGCTGGTGGGGGCCATGATCCTCTCCCGGATAGATTACCGGATATGGAGGAAGTATATCTGGTGGATTCTGGGGTTCGCCTGCTTCCTGCTGGTGCTGTGCTACGTGCCGGGCATCGGGAAGGAGATCAACGGGGAACGCCGCTGGATCACCATCGGCATGCAGTTCCAGCCCAGTGAATGCGCCAAGCTCTGCATGATGATGGCGCTGGCCAACTGGCTGGCCCTGTACCGGGACCGCACTACCTCCTTCTGGTGGGGGTTCGTGATGCCCGGCGTCATCTTCGGCATTCCGCTGGCGCTGATTCTTTTTGAAAAGGACATGGGCACCTCCGTAGCGCTGGCCCTGGCCGCGTTCTGCGTGATGTTCGTGGCCGGCACGCGCAAGATTTACCTGGGCGGCGCCCTAGCGCTCGCCGGAGCGGCCCTGTACGTTCTGGTGCAGAGCAACGCCAACCGCCTGGAACGCTTCCTGGCCTGGAAGGACCTGGACGCCCACCGCCTGGGCGCGGGGCTCCAGCAGTACCGCGCCTCCATCGCCCTGTCCCGCGGCGGCCTGGACGGGGTGGGCCTGGGCAACAGCGCGGAAAAGCACGGCACGCTTCCCTTCGCCCATACGGACTTCATCTTCGCCCCGCTTGGGGAGGAGTTCGGCTTTTACGGAACCATGTTCGTCCTGCTCTGCTATTTCCTGATGACCTATGCGGGCATCGGCGTAGCCATGCAGTGCCGGGACGCCTACGGCCGGTTCCTGGCCGTGGGGATCGTCGCCATCATCTTCTGCCCCGCCATCCTGAACATTGCCGTGGTGACCAACGCCGTGCCCAACTCCGGGCTGCCGCTGCCCTTCATCAGCTTCGGGGGCACCAACCTGGTCTTCACGCTGGCCGCCCTGGGCATGCTCACCAGCATTCAGAGATTTTCCACCGGTGCACAGCCCAACTGTGAAATCACCCGCAAAGACGAACGCTCCATTGACGTAAGATTATGACTGAACCCTCTCCCTCGCGTCCCACCCTGAACATCGTGATTGCCTGCGGCGGCACGGGGGGGCACCTTTTCCCCGGCATAGCCGTAGCCCAGGAACTTAAAAAGCGCGGCCACAACGTCACCCTCCTCATTTCCCAGAAGAAGGTGGATGCGCAGGCCAGCAAGAATTACGGCGATCTCAATTTCCGCACCATTGAGGCCATCGCTATGCCCAAAATCCCGTCCATGTCCCTGCTGGGCTTCGGGCTCAGGCTGTACAAGGCCATCCGTTTCAGCCGCAGCCTTCTGGACGAGGTGAATGCGGACGTCGTCATCGGCATGGGCGGCTTTACTTCCTTCCCCCCCGTTTACGCCGCCCACCGCAAGGGCATCCGCACCTACGTGCACGATTCCAACGCCCTGCCCGGCAAGGCCAACCGCATGACCGCCAAATGCTGCACGAACGTGTTGCTGGGCATTGAGGAGGCCAGGCACTATTTCAACCCCGCCAAGTGCATCGTCACCGGCACCCCGGTGCGCCAGGAGATGGAGGAACGCAGGGATAAGGATGAATCCCGGGCGGAGCTCAACCTGCCGAAGGACCGCCGCGTGGCCCTGGTGATGGGCGGCTCCCAGGGGGCCAGGAACCTGAATTCCCTGGTCATTGAAGCGGCCCGGCAGTGCGCGGACCTGTGCGACTTCCTCATCATCACCGGCTCCGCGGATTTTGCGCGCGTGAGCCAGCTGACGGCGGACATGCCCCATGTGCACGTCATTGAGTTCTGTTCCGCCATGGCGACCGCGTACGCCGCGGCGGACGTGGTCATTTCCCGTTCCGGGGCGTCCAGCCTGACGGAGCTGGCCCACATGGGGAAGGCGGCCCTGCTGGTTCCCTACCCCTTTGCCGCGGATGACCACCAGGCGCACAACGCGCGCGTCTTCGCGGCCCACGGGGCGGCGCGCATGATGCGTGAAAACACCCTCACGCCGGACGATATTGCGGCTTTTCTGAACGAAGTCTTCAAGGATTCCTCCCTGCTGGCCTCCATGAATGAATGTGCTTTACGTCTGGATACGCCTGATGCAGTATCCCGCATCGCCAATGTCATTGAAAACACGGACCATGCAGCCATCCATGATTGAGACTTTACGCAAACGCCTGATGGACAGGGAACATCCGGCACGTCTCCACCTCATCGGGGTGGCCGGGTCCGGCATGTCCGGCCTGGCGCTCATGCTGATGGAAATGGGGCACCGGGTGAGCGGCTGCGACCGGGTGACCAGCACGGAAACCGAACGGCTCCAGAGCCTGGGACTTTCTTTTTCCTGCCCGCATTCAGCGGACGCCGTCTCCGACGCGGAAATCGTCATTTATTCCAGCGCCATCCGGGAGGATAATCCGGCCCTTTCCGCCGCGCGCAAACTGAACATTCCCTGCATGCGCCGCGCGGAATGCCTGGCGGCCATCCTGAACGGGAAGAAGGGCGTCGTGGTCTCCGGCACGCACGGCAAAACCACCACCTCGGCCCTCTGCGCTCACCTGATGCGGGAAGGCCGCATGCGCCCGTGCCACTATGTAGGGGCGGAAATCCCCGTGCTGGGCACCAACGCCCACTGGAACGAGGACAGCGAATACCTGGTGGCGGAAGGGGACGAGAGCGACGGCACGCTGGTGAACTACATCCCGGAGCACAGCATCGTCCTCAACATTGAGCCGGAACACCTGGACCATTACAAGGACCTGGATGAAATCAAGGCCGTGTTTGACCAGCTGTGCTCCCAGACGCGGGGCAAGATCATTTACTGCCGCGCCCATCCCGGCGCAGCGGACGTATGCGCCGGCTATCCCAATTCCGTTTCCTACGGCTGGTCTGGTGCGGATTACACCGCCACGGACATCCTGGAACGCCGCGGCCGCACCCTGTTCACCGTCCTGAAAGGGGAAGAGGAACTGGGCCGCGTGGAGCTGGGCATTCCCGGACGCCACAACGTGCTGAATTCCCTGGCTGCCATTGCGCTGGCAACGGAACTGGGCGTGGACTTCCCGGCGATAACGCGCGGCCTGGCTTCCTTCGCCGGGGCCAAGCGCCGCTTTGAGACCAAATACCTTTCCCCCACCATCCGGATTGTGGACGATTACGGCCACCATCCCACGGAGATAGCCGCCACGCTCCAGACCGCCCGCTCCCTCCAGCCGAACCGCCTGGTGGTTTACTTCCAGCCGCACCGCTACACGCGCACCCAGATGCTGGCGGACGACTTCGGCAAGGTGCTCCAGGCGGCGGACCTCGTCTTTGTGGCGGACGTTTACCCCGCCAGCGAACTGCCCATTGAAGGAGTGAGCGGCCAGACCATCATCGACGCCATGCACAGGCACGGCCCGGTGGAAACCCATTATCTTCCCGACCTGGGCACGGCCCACCACGCCATCGGCAACGCGCTGAAACCCGGAGACCTGTTCCTGACGCTGGGGGCCGGAAACGTCCACGAATGCGGCATGCGCATCGCGCGCGACCTGGCTCTGCTGGAGGATCTGGAACGCACCGCGGGCGAATCCCTGGAAGGCAAGCTGTACGAACCCATGTCACGCCACACCACCATGAGGGTGGGAGGCTGCGCCCAGTACTGGCTGGAGCCCTCCACCTTCTCCGGCATGCAGACAGCCGTCAATTATTGCCGGGACAGGAACATTCCCGTGCACGTCATTGGCCGCGGCTCCAACATCATCGTCAGGGACGGCGGCCTGCGCGGCGCCGTCATCCACCCCTCCGGAGGCGAATTCGACGTCCTGGAAATTCAGGGGAACCGCCTTTCCGCCGGCGCGGGAGTGCGGCTGAAAAAGCTGGTTTCCACCGCCGTCCAGAACGGCCTGGGCGGCCTGGAATGGATGGACGGCATTCCAGGCAATGTGGGAGGAAGCCTCCGCATGAACGCCGGGGCCATGGGCATGGACATGATTAAAAACCTCGTCTCCGTCGTCTGCCTGGATGAAGACGGGGAAATCCGCAGTCACACAAAGGAGGAACTGAACGCCCAGTACCGCTCCATCCCGGACCTGGCCCATAATTTTGTGCTTCAGGCCGTGTTTGAAGCGCAGCCCGCCCCGGCGGAGGAAATGGAACGGCTCCTGGCGGCGGCCAGGGCCAAGCGCAAGCTTTCCCAGCCCGTAGGAGCCAGCGCAGGCTGCATCTTCAAGAACCCGGAGGAAATCCCGGCGGGCAGGCTCATTGACGAGCTGGGCCTGAAAAACGCCTGCGTGGGGGATGCCTGCGTGTCAGACGTGCACGCCAATTTCATCATCAACCGCGGCCATGCCAGGGCGCGGGACATCACCATCCTGATTGACATGATCCGGAAGGAAGCCATGGAAAACCGCGGCATTGACCTGAAATCGGAAGCCCAGGTCATCGGAGACCGGGAACCCCAGTTTTAACCCATTCATTATTTTATTTCAACATGAGCACTCTCAAGCGCGACCTCAAGATTGCCCTTCTCCTTGGCGGCCCCGGAGCGGAACGGGAAGTATCCCTCGTCTCCGGAAAGTCCGTTTACGGCGCCCTGCGCCAGGCCGGGTTTACCGACGTAACGGAGGTGGACGTACATGGTCCGGACTTCCGGCTGCCGGAAGGCACGGAACTGGCCTACAACATCATTCACGGCACCTTCGGCGAGGACGGGGCCCTTCAAGCCATTCTGGAGGAACGCGGCGTTCCGTATACGGGAGCCGGTTCCCGTTCCAGCGCCTTGTGCTTTGACAAGTCCGAATCCAAGAAGGTATTTCTGGAAGCCGGGGTTCCCACCCCCCGCGCGGAAATCCTGGACTGCTCCGGCGGCATCGTGATGCCGTCCCTTCCCCTTCCCTTCGTCATCAAGCCTCCCTGCGAGGGCTCCAGCGTGGGCGTCCACATCATCCACAAGCAGGAAGACGTGCTCCCCGCCATGGAGGAAGCCGTTACCCACGGCACCACCGTGCTGGTGGAGGAATTCATTCAAGGCCGTGAACTTACGGTGGGCGTTCTGGACGGGGAAGCCCTCCCGGTCATCCACATCTGCCCCCGCTCCGGCTTCTATGACCTGAGCAACAAGTACCCGTGGATGAACATGGGCGGAGGCACGGATTACATCTGCCCGGCGGACCTTCCGGAAGAAATCGCCGCCAAGGTGCAGGAGGCCGCCCTGAAGGCCTACCGCGCCGCCGGCGTGGAGGTGTACGGCCGCGTGGACGTGCTGCTGCGCGAGGTAGACGACTCCCCCTTCGTGCTGGAAATTAACACCATTCCCGGCATGACCCCCTCCAGCCTGCTCCCCAAGGCGGCTGCTGCCGCCGGCTGGTCCTACGAGGCCCTTTGCGAAAAAATAGCGGAATTATCGCTAGCCACCCCCCGGAAATAGCGTAATATTTGACAGAGGGCGGGGAGTCGCCCATCCCACACCCCCCGATGTCGCACAAAGCCACAACGCCAGTCCCCCGTTCCGCCAAAAGGCCGGAAATGCTCCTGCTGGAACGGGAGGCCAGAAAAGAAACCATTGAGCGCAAGGGCAGGAACTACCGTTTCTGGCTCTTCCGGCGCAAGCTGTACCACATCGTCACCGTTTACACGCTCATCTTCGGCCTTATCGGGGCCATCGTCTTCCTCTGGACGGATTACATCCTCAAGTACGACTGGCTCTCCATCGACACCGTCACGTTGAAAAGCAACGGCATTTTCAACTCCGAGCAGGCTTTCGCCGTCATGGGGATAGGCCCGAAGGACAACATCTTTTCCATGGATGCCCCGGAACTGGAACAGCGGCTGGAAAAATGCCCGGCCATCCGCCGGGCGGCCGTCAAGCGCCAGATATCCTCCAATCCCACGCTGCTGGTGGACATTGACGCGCGCATCCCCGTGGCATGGATTGACTGCCCGGAACTGGGCGTCCACCCGGGAGACGCCAAATACGGCGTTCTGGCGGACAAGGAGGGCGTCATTTTCCCCTGTATGGAGCAGGTCCACATGCCCTACATCCAGGGCAGGCACATGCCCTCCGTCACGCTCAGGCCGCCCAGCTCCGGCCAGCTCAGCTACGGAGTCGGCATCCGGGAGCTGGAAGCGCCCATGAAGCTGATTGAGCTGCTCTCCGGCACGGTGACGGAATACCTGCCCAGCATCGTCTCCATCACCACGCCCAACGACTGGTCCTTCTGCGTGCGCTTCTCCAACGACTGCCAGGCCACCTTCAGCCATTACGGCCTGGAGCACCAGGTGGAAAAACTGTCCCGCGCTCTCCGGCACGCACGCCAGACGCACCGGAAAATCAGCGCCATCAACCTGATTCCGGAGCACAATATCCCCGTCATTTTCGACGATTCCTACGAGGACATCCCCCTTGCGGAACCGATTGAGGAATGACGCCGTGCCGGCGTCCCCTCCCGGAAGCGGTTTTTCCCCGTTCCCGGCCTTCTCCCGGGAACGTTCTCCCATATTTTCCTCAATTCCTCCCGAGCGAAACACCTGGTTTTCACAGGTTTTCCCCCATGTCAGAATTCTATTCTTTCTCAACGGGAAATGAGATCGTGAAGACCTATTGAACACTTGCCAATAACGCCGCGCAAGCTATACTTTCCACGATATTATGAGCAACGAAACACCTTTATCACCCGAAGCGGAAAAACTGGCAGCGGCCCGCAAGCGCAACCTTGACCTGGCCCTCTCCCAAATCCAGAAAGACTTCGGAGAAAACGCCATCATGCGCCTTGGAGACAACGTCAAGATGGAAGTGGACGTCATCCCCACCGGCAATCTTCTCATTGACCGCGCGCTGGGCGTGGGCGGCTTCGCCCGCGGCCGCATCGTGGAAATCTACGGACCGGAATCCTCCGGTAAAACCACCCTGACCCTGACGGCCATCGCCCAGGCCCAGAAAGCCGGCGGCCTGGCCGCGTTCATTGACGTGGAACACGCCCTGGACCCGCAGTACGCCGCCCGCCTGGGCGTCAACCTGGACGACCTGCTGGTCTCCCAGCCGAGCTCCGGGGAAGAAGCCCTGCAAATCTGCGAAGCCCTGGTGCGTTCCAATTCCATTGACGTCATCGTGGTGGACTCCGTGGCCGCGCTGGTCACCAAGCAGGAGCTGGAAGGCGAAATAGGAGACTCCACGGTGGGCGCCCAGGCGCGCCTGATGTCCGCCGCCCTCCGCAAGCTCACCAGCTTCATCTCCAAGGCCCGCACCGTCTGCGTCTTCACCAACCAGATCCGTGAAAAAATCGGCGTCATGTTCGGCAACCCGGAAACCACTCCCGGCGGACGCGCCCTGAAATTCTACGCTTCCGTGCGCGTGGACATCCGCCGCATCGGCCAGATCAAGGCCAGCGACGGCTCCGTAGCCGGAAACCGCACCAAGATCAAGGTGGTCAAGAACAAGGTGGCGCCCCCCTTCACGGAATGCGAGTTCGACATCATGTACAATGAAGGCATCTCCTCCGTGGGAAGCCTGCTGGACCTGGCGATGGAGTATGACATCATCCAGAAGCGCGGCTCCTGGATCAGCTATAACGGCAGCCAGATCGCCCAGGGCAGGGACGCCGCGAAGGAAGCCCTCAAGTCCAACCCTGACCTGTACAAGGAAATCGAAGAACTGGTCAAGGCCAAGATGGACGAGAAGGCGGCCAAATAATCCGGCTCCTTCCCTGTTCCCACTCATTCAAGGCGGCTCCCCCTTCCGGGAGCCGCCTTTTCCCTTTCCGGAGGCAGGCGCAAAAGAATCTTTCACGGAAACTTTTCTCTTGTGCGTCATGAAAAATCCGTTAGTCTGGACGCGATATCGTCCTATGTATCCGACCTCTCGCACATCATTTGCAGCCGTGCTCGGCGTTTTGGGCATGTTTCTGCTGACGCTGTCCACGGCCTTCGGATGGAACCCGGAAACCATCAACGGCGTGCAGTACATTCCGATGTCCGAGGTGCGCACCCATTACAAACTGACACGGGAACGCACGGAAGGACGGCAGAAAGTTTACGAAGTGCCGGAAAAGATCCAGATACGCATGCAGGCGCACAGCCAGGACATGTTCATGAACAACATGAAGTTCGTGCTTTCCTATCCCGTGGCGGACCATCCGTCCAAGGGGCTGATGGTCTCCAACATGGACCTGCACAAAATCATTGACCCGGTCCTGCGCCCCACTTACATCGCCAACCGCCGCAGCTTCAATACGGTAGTCATTGACCCCGGCCACGGCGGCCATGACAGCGGCACGCGCAACCGCATCAGCAGGGAGGCGGACATCAACCTCTCCGTCGCCAAAAAACTGCGGGACCGTCTCAAGGGCATGGGCTACCAGGTGGTGATGACCCGTGACACGGACAACTTCATTACCCTCCAGGACCGCGTCCGCATCGCCAACAGGCACAGCAACGCCATCTTCATCAGCATCCACTTCAATGACGGCGGCCCCTCCGCCCGCGGGGTGGAAACCTTCACGCTGGCCCCTGCGGGCACTTCCTCCTCCATGTCCCGCAACATCCGCCAGGACGCCCTCCAGGGCAACTCCCAGGACAGCATGAACATCGCCCTGGCTACAGCCGTGCAGGGGCACATGCTGAAAGGGCCGCTCGCCATCAAGGAAGGCATCTCCATGGTTGACCGGGGCATCAAGCGCGCCCGCTATTCCGTGCTGTGCACCATCAAGCACCCAGCCATTCTGGTGGAAGGCGGATTCATGTCCAACCCGCAGGAAGCTCTGCTCATCTCCACGGAGCGCTACCAGAACTTCATGGCCTCCTCCCTGGCCGCCGCCGTGCGCCAGTACCGCACCGCTCTGGGCCAGCAGGTGCGCAGAACGCGTTAAGCCCCGCACTTACCGGGGGTTGCCCCTCCGCAGCATGAACATCATCCGCATTCCCGGCCTGGCAGACTATCAGGAAACCCTGGAACTTCAGGAACAACTGGTCCGGGCCCATCAGGAAGACCCGGAACGGGAAGATGACCTGCTTCTGCTGGAACATGCCGGGGTTTATACCATCGGGCGCACGCGCGACCACGCCAGCCTGCACCCCGGTTCCGCGCTCCCCTTCCCCGTTCATGAAATCAACCGTGGCGGGCAGGCCACCTACCACGGCCCCGGCCAGCTCGTAGGGTACCCCATCACGGATTTGAACCGCTGCGGCAGGGACCTGCACAACTACGTCACCGCCCTGGAAAACGCCTTGATTGAAGCTTGCGCCAAATTCGGCGTACAGGCCCGCATCCGGGAAGGTTTGGTGGGCGTATGGGTGGAGGACCGCAAAATAGCCTCCATCGGCGTAGGGGTGAAAAAATGGATCGCCATGCACGGCTTCGCCTTCAACGTGACCCGCGAATCCCTGCCCCCCTTCCAGGCAATCACTCCGTGCGGCATCCAGGGCGTGCAGATGACCTGCCTGGAACAGGAAATGCCGGAATCCGGGCAGAAGGACGACCTGCTGGACCGGTTCGGAAACGCTTTTGCAACACTGTGGAAGGAAAAATTCCACCGGAATTCAAAAGGTGCAGAGTGTGCCGGGGAGCATGAAAAATCCTTCTTCCCTTGAAGACGGAAATGCGCCAAAGGCTGGGAAGCGGCCATTTCAGACCATGAATGCAGGGGAAATGTTCAAAAAAACACTTCCTGTAAGACACAGACCGTGTCAGCAATACGTCCTTGCATCTTGACGCGGTTCCCGAACGGACGGATGCTTATACCAGTTATGGGGAAAACACTTTTCCAAAAAATCTGGGACGCTCATTCCGTCGGCATCCTGCCGGACGGAAGAACGCAAATGTTCATCGCTACACATCTGCTGCATGAAGTCACCTCTCCGCAGGCTTTCGGAATGGTCCGGGACCTGGGCCTAACCGTGCGTCACCCGGAACGCACCTTTGCCACCGTGGACCACATCATCCCCACGGACAACCAGGCGGAACCGTTCGCGGACGCTACGGCTGACGCCATGATCAAGGAACTGCGCCGGAACTGCGCGGAAAACGGCATCCGCTTTTTCGACCTCCCCACCGGCCTCCAGGGCATCGTGCACATGGTAGGCCCGGAACTCGGCATCACCCAGCCGGGCATGACCATCGTGTGCGGGGACTCCCACACGGCTACGCACGGCGCGTTCGGCTCCATTGCCATGGGCATCGGCACCACGCAGGTGCGCGACGTGCTGGCTACGCAGACCATGGCCCTCAGCCCGCTCAAGGTGCGCCGCATCAACGTGAACGGGAAACTGGCCCCCGGCGTGCGCGCCAAGGATGTGGCCCTGCACATCATCGGCCTTCTGGGCGCCAAGGGCGGCCTGGGCTTCGCCTATGAATACGGCGGCAACGTAATAGACGCCATGAGCATGGACGAACGCATGACCCTCTGCAACATGTCCATTGAAGGCGCGGCCCGCTGCGGCTACGTGAACCCCGACCAGACCACGGTGGAATACATCAAGGGCCGTCTGTTCGCCCCCACCGACGCGGACTGGGACAAGGCCGTGGAACGCTGGTTGAGCTTCGCTTCCGATGCGGACGCAGAGTACGACGAGATCGTGGAGATTGACGGAGCCGCCATTGAACCGACGCTGACATGGGGCATTTCCCCGGACCAGAACACGGGCATCAGCGGCAGCACGCCCAACCCCTCCTCCGCCAGGAACGACGACGAACGGAAGATGATCAATGAGGCGCTGGAATACATGAAATTCCCCGCGGACATGCCCCTCAAGGGACTGCCGGTGCAGGTGTGCTTCGTAGGCTCCTGCACCAATGGCCGCATCTCGGATTTCCGGGAAGTAGCCGCCCTTATCAAGGGGCGCCATGTGGCTCCCGGCATCCGGGCCCTGGCCGTTCCCGGCTCCCAGATGACTGCCAGGCAGTGTGAAGAGGAAGGCATCGCGGACATTTTCCGTGAAGCCGGCTTTGAATGGCGCCTGGCGGGCTGCTCCATGTGCCTGGCCATGAATCCGGACAAGCTCCAGGGGGACCAGCTCTGCGCCAGTTCCTCCAACCGGAACTTCAAGGGCCGCCAGGGAAGCCCCACCGGGCGCACCCTGCTGATGAGCCCCGCCATGGTGGCCGCCGCCGCCCTGACCGGGAAGGTCTCCGACGCGCGCGACGTGTTTTCCCTGAATTAACTTTCCAACTTTTTCCTTTATGTCTCTGACCAAATTCACCTCCATCACCGGCACCTGCGTTCCCGTTCCCGGACCGGACATGGACACGGACCGCATCATCCCCTCCCGCTTCCTCAAATGCATCACGTTTGACGAGCTGGCGGGAGTCATGTTCTGGGACGAACGCTTTGACGAAAACGGACAGTCCAAATCCCATCCGGTGGACGATCCCCGCTTCAAGGGGGCTTCCATCATCCTGGGCGGCTCCAACTTCGGCTGCGGTTCCTCCCGCGAACACGCTCCGCAAACCATCAAACGCTCCGGCATCAAAGCCGTCATCGCGGAATCCTTTGCGGAAATCTTCTTCGGCAACAGCACCGGCATCGGCCTCCCTTGCGTGTGCGCGTCCGCGGATGACATTGCCGCACTGACCCGGTACATTTCCGATCATCCGGAAACGGAAGTGACGATCGACCTCCTGAACATGACAGCCTCCTGGAAGGAAGGTTCCTTCCCCATCCGGATGCCGGCGGAAGCCCGTGAAGCCCTGAGCCGGGGCCGCTGGGATTCCATTGCAGAACTGCTTGTCAACATGGATGCCGTGGAAAAGAAAAATGCGGAACTGCCCCAGGTAACAGCCTCCTGCTGATTCAACATTGACCTCTCCCTACCCCCCTCTATCCCCCACCTCCCCATATGATTTTCAGAATTACAGACTACGTCCACTACGGCACGCTGGACAACCGTGAACGCGGAACCGTCAAGCTTGCGCTGCAGCTTATGGGGATGCCCCATCCGGTGAATATCACCCTGCAGGGGGACTGCCTCCAGGATCTGGCCGGATGCCTGGTCGATTTCAGGAACCCCTCCCCCCGGATGCTCCCTGCGGAACTTACCCAGCTCCCGGAAAACATCCGGGGCGTGGCGGGGGACATGACGGCCAGCCGCCGCATGCCCGTCAAGGGGAAGAAAACCATGGAAAACTCCCTGTACCTGGAATGGTTCACCAGCCACCACGACATGGTGCTGCTGGAAAGCACGGCCTTTTCCATCAAGGTCTCCCTCCCCGAATGGATCATGGATTCCTGCGAGGAACAGGTTCAGATCATGGCGAACCAGCAGATGCTGCGCACCCAGGTGAAGGAATGGTCCAAAACCTATGCCAATACCCAGGAAGACGGCAACCTGCCCGACCACCACTGGGACAAGCGCCTGCGGGAGGCGGAAGCCATCGCCATCGCCTACCAGGAAGTGTTCCAGAAATACAGGCTGAACCCCACCGGAGACATCCGCCTGGCCTTTGTGATGGGCTGGGACGACGTGCTTGACAACATCGCCCAGTCGGAGGAAACGGGCACTCCGTGTTCCTGCAAAAGCACCGGCATGCTCAGCCTCTTTGACATCCTCAACGAACAGGAGGCCCAGGAGGTGCAGTCCTGCATGTTCCACCCCCTCTTCCAGCAGGTCATGGAGCTGACGGACCTGTGCCAGCGCCAGTTCAGCCGGGAGATCAACAAATCCCAGAGGAACCGGACGGAACCGCCGGAACCCCTGAACCAGATTTTTTACTGCATCCGCTACATCACCCCGCGCATTCTCTCCTGCCTGCTCCAGGAGAAGGAAAACGATGCGGACTACTGCACCATGGCCGCCCGCATGGCCCTGTGCGTGGAACAGACGCGCCAGACGGTAGCCGCGCTGGACATCCGCCGCAGCCAGGTAGACGACGAGGTGACGGAACGTTTTTCTTCCTTGCTGGAGGAAGTCAACTCCTTCCAGGAAAGCCTGGCAACCCAAAGCCGGAAAAGCAATCTATAACCAACTTACTTTCACAACATTACCTCTTCACTACAGACCACCATGCACTTCCATACCTGCCTCCAAGGACTGTGTGCAGTCCTGGCCGCCGCCGCTTTTTCCTACGCGGATGAACCGGCCGTTTCCATTTCAGACTTCGGGGTGGACAAGGTCATGTCCGGCCCCGTCGTTTCCATCAATGACCAATACAAGGGAGTCGTGAAGATCGAAGTGGATTCCCTGACGCCGGACTACGCCACTCCATGGGATACGGGCCGCTACCAGGGCGGCATCGGCACCGGCTTCCTGATCGGGGAAAACGCCTTCATGACGAACGCCCATGTGGTCAGCAACGCGGAACGCATTTACATCTCCATGTACGGGGATTCCCGCAAAATTCCCGCCAGGGTCAAATTCATCGCCCATGATGCGGACCTGGCCCTGCTGGAAGCGGACGACCCCAAGCCCTTCAAGGGCATCCGGCCTTTTGAATTCAGCAAGAACCTGCCCCACCTGGAAGACGAGGTGAGGGTGATCGGCTACCCCATCGGCGGCAACAGGCTTTCCGTCACGCGCGGCGTAGTCTCCCGCATCGACTTCACCACATATGCCCACCCCCGCAACACGGAACACCTGACCATCCAGGTGGACGCCGCCATCAATCCGGGCAACAGCGGGGGCCCCGCCCTGATGGGGGACAAAGTCATCGGCGTAGCCTTCCAGGGCCTGAACAACGCCAACAACACGGGCTACGTGATTCCCACGCCCGTCATCCGCCACTTTCTGGAGGACATCAAGGACGGCGTCTATGACGGCTACGTGGACATGGGCATCCAGGCCGCGCCCATCCTGAATCCCGCCATGCGCAAGGCGTTCGGCCTGCCGGACGACGAGAAGGGCGTCCTGATCGGCAAAGTGCTCAAGGGCTCCTCCGCCGATGGAGTGCTCCGCAACGGGGACCTGCTGATGAAGGTGGACGGCTACGACGTGGACAGCTCCGCCATGATTGAGCTGGACGGCCAGAAAATCAGCATGAAAGAGCTCATTGAACGCTGCTTCAAGGATGACCGGCTCCCGCTGGATATCATCCGCGACGGCAAGCCCATGAAGGTGGAGATGGTGATGAAGCCCTCTCTCTCCAAGGATCTGCTGATGGCGGAATACGACAAGATGCCCCGCTATATCGTCTTCGGCGGCCTGGTGTTCCAGCCCATCCAGCGCAATGTGCTTGCGGCGGCGGACATCTCCATGCTGGACGTCGCCCTGGATATCCGGGATTACCAGGAAGACGGCGGCTGCGTGGACCATGAAGACATGGTAATCATCACCAAGGTGCTGGACGATGAAGTGAACGCGCGCCTGTCCGGCTCCATCTCCAACGCCATCGTGGAAAAAATCAACGGCGTGAAGGTCAAGGGCCTCACCCACGCCTACGAACTCCTTTATCCGAAGAATATGCCGGAATACGTGATTATTGAACTGAAAAACGGGGAACGCCCCCTGATCTTTGAAGGCAAGGCCATGGAGGCGGCCAACAAGCGCATCTCCAAAACCTACAACATCCCGAAAAACGCCCGTCTGGACAGCGCCATTCCCGGCCGCCAGCCTGACCGGAACACCAACCCCGCCCGTTAACCGCCATGAAAATTCTTTCCCTTTTCGCCCTCGGTTCCCTGATTCTGCTCGGCGGCTGCCAGCCGCGCGAAGCCGGACGAACCGCTCCCGAACCCCAGCCCGGGCAGCAGCCGGAAACACCGCCTGAACAGGTGGAGGAAACGGCCGCTCCGGCGCAGCTCCCTTCTCCCACCAACTCCATGGTAGGCATTAACGCCACCAACCAGGGCTATGCCATGGTCCAGCCGTGGAGCAAGGAAAACCCGGCGTACAGCCAGGGCTTCGGCATTTACCTGGGGGACGGCAATATTCTGACGGCGGCCAACATCGTTTATTCCGCCAGCTTCGTGGAAGTGACCTCCGCGGACGGCTCCCAAACGGTTCCCGTGACCGTGACCGCCTTTGACCCGGAAGCCAATCTTGCCCTGCTGCGCCTGAAAAACGAGGCAGACGCCGCCTTCCTGGACAAGCTGGTGCCCGTCACGCTGGGGAACGCCCCGCGCCTGGGCGACAAGGTGACCTTCTGGCAGTTCAATGACGACGGCCTCCCCATCACTACGTCCGGAACCCTTCTGGCAACGGAAAGCTCCAGCCCTTTCACCAACAGCGAACCTTTTGTCCTGTACAATGTCAAATCCTCCGTCACGCCTCTGAAAGGCGGCGCAGGCAACCCCATCATGAGGGATAATAAACTGGTGGCTCTCAGCGCCAGCTGCGATCCTTCCGCCCAGAAGGCGCTGGCCGTGACCCATACCATGATTTCCCGGTTCCTCCAACAGGCCCGGTCCGGCAATTACACCGGCTTCCCGGCGGACGGCACCCAGGTCACGGAGCTGACGGACCCCGTTTTCCGCAAGTTCCTGGGCCTTCCGGAAACCGGCGGCGGCTTTTACGTGGTGAAACTGCCTGTCTACGGTTCCTTTTACAAGGCAGGCGTGCGTCCCGGAGACGTGGTGGAAAGCGTCAACGGCATTCCGCTGGACAGCAAAGGCCTGATCAGGGACCCCGCGCTGGGCCCCGTTTCCGCCAACGTCCTGTTCCGTGACTCCGCCATGCCGGGGGACACCATCACGCTGGGCATCCGCCGCAAGGATAAGGACGGCGTCAGCCAGCCCATGACGCTGGATGTCAAGCTTGACCGGAGCGCGCTGGAGGGGGATCTGATCAATCCGGCCCCCTTTATTTCCAATCCCCCCTACCGCATTTACGGAGGTCTGGTGTTCGTCCCCCTGACGGGAGCCCTGATGAGGGAAATCAATAAGCTCAGCAAGAACCGCCCCCCTCTCAACCTGCTGGAAGCTATTCAGAAAAAGGAAGACATCCGGAAAAAAGGCGTGGATGAAATCGTGGTCTTCCTGATGGCGCTGCCCACCCAGGCCACGCTGGGCTATGCCCAGATGAACTCCTCCATTGTGGAAAAAGTGAACGGCGTCCAGGTAAAGAGCCTCAAGCACCTCAACCAGCTTCTGGACCTGCCCGCTCCCGGCGGCACGCACCGCATTGAGGTGGCCCAGCAGCCGTACACCATGTACATGTCCCAGAAAGAGGCCGCCAAGGCGGACCGCTTCATCCAGATGAGGGCTGTTCCCGTGCTCCGCAGGGATTAGGAAAGCCGCGAGCCATTCCATTGCATTCCTTCTGAAATGTCCCTTCATACGCTGAATATCCGGCTGGATTTTCCCTATAGAACGGGCTTTACCCACGGAGCCTTCCGTCCGGAAAACGATGCGCTGGCCAGCCTGATGGAGCAGAGGCCCGGAGGCCGCGTCCTCGTCCTCATGGAGGAAGGGCTGGAACGGTTTTATCCGCAGCTCCCGGCGGACATCGACCGTTATTTTGAAAAGAACGCCGGAGAACTGGCCTATGCCGGCTGCCGTTCCGTTCCGGGCGGGGAAGCGGCCAAAACCGGCTTTGCCGCGTGGGAAAAGGCCCTCCGCCACATTGTGGAAGCGGGCATCGACCGCCATTCCTACATCATTGCCGTGGGAGGCGGGGCGTTTCTGGACGTAGCGGGCTTTGCCGCCGCCACCGCCCACCGCGGCATCCGGCTGCTGCGCGTGCCCACCACCACCCTTTCCCAGGCGGATTCCGGCGTAGGCGTCAAAAACGGAATTAACTTCATGGGGCAGAAGAACTACCTGGGCACCTTCGCCGTAGCCTGGGCCACGCTTAACGACTTCCTGTTCCTTCATTCCCAGCCCCTCTCCCTTAAAAGGGCCGGCCTGGCGGAAGTGGTGAAGGTGGCCGTGGTAAAAGACGCCTCCTTCTTTGACTGGCTGGAAACGAACGCCGACGCGCTGGCCGCCTGCGAGCGGGACGCGCTGGAATATGCCGTGGAGCGTTCCGCGCTGCTGCACGCCGCTCACATCGCCGGAGGTGGAGACGCCTTTGAATTGGGTTCCAGCCGCCCCCTGGACTTCGGACACTGGGCCGCCCATTACATGGAAACCATGTCCGGCTACACGCTGGGCCATGCGGAAGCCGTTTCCGTGGGCATGTGCCTGGATATCCTTTATTCCGTCAGGAAGGGATGGCTGCCTGCTGCGGAGGCGGAAAGAATCGTCTCCGTACTGAAAGCCCTGGGACTGCCCGTGTTCCACCCTCTGCTCTCCCGCAGGACGGAGGATGGCGCATGCGAAGTGCTGAAGGGCCTGGAAGCCTTCCGTGAGCACCTTGGCGGCCATTTGACGGTATTGATGCTTACCGGGATAGGCCGGGGAAAGGACGTCCATGAAATAGACGCCGCGCTAATGGAGGAATGCATCCGGGAAATGCAGGAGGCCGCCCGCTGCTCCGGCCAGGAATAGGGGCCTTTCCCTTGTTGCCTTCCTCCTTTTATTTGGAGTTCAGGTAATCCAGGATCATCCGGACCTCCGCCTTGATTCCGTTGAGAATCGCTCCGTCGTCCGCCTTGAATCCGGGATTGTGATTCGCAGGGCCGTCCCCGGAACCGATGGTCATGAAATAAGTGGGCGCTACCTGCGCATAATAGGAGAAATCCTCACTGGCCGGTATTCTGGGAGAATCAAAAACGTTCTTCTCACCCACGGCTTCAACGGCCGCCTTCTTCGCCAGTTCCCGCAGGGCAGCATTATTCTGGATGGACGGATAGCCCAGAACGTAATCCAGCTTGTACTGCGCTCCATTGGCCTTGCATACATGGTCGATGACGGACCGGGTGCGTTCTTCCAGCAGTTTGCGGGTTTCCGGCGTTACGGAACGGATGGAGGCTCCCAGCTCCGCTTTGTCCGGAATGACGTTGGGAGCGTTGCCGGACTGGAATTTTCCCACGGTGATCACGGCCATGTCCCCGGGCGTCGCATTGCGGGAGACGACCGTTTGCAGTGCCATCACGATTTCAGAGCCCGTGACGATGGGGTCCACGCCCAGCTGCGGCATGGAGCCATGGGAACCCTTCCCCTGAATGGTAAGGAAAAAACCGTCCGACGAGGAAGAGGCGGCCCCCGCCGGCAGAATGCCGATGGACCCGGCAGGTTCATTGGGCATCACATGCGCACCGAAGATGGCGTCTACGCCTTTGAGAACTCCGCTCTTGATGATCGGAAGGGCGCCCCCGGGCGATTTTTCCTCCCCGGGCTGGAAAATGAAATACACCGTGCCGGGCAATTCCTTCTGCATGGAGGCAAGAACCTTGGCTGTTCCCAGCAGCATGGCCGTGTGCATGTCATGCCCGCAGGCATGGCTTACGCCCGGTGTTTTGCTGGCAAAGGAAAATCCTGTCTCCTCCTGCACGGGAAGCGCGTCCATGTCCGCCCGGAAGCCGACGGTTTTCCCGGGCTTTCCGCCGCGCAGAATGCCGACCACGGAGGTCTTCGTAGGCCGCAGAATTTCAATGTGGCCGAACGAGGCAAGCAGGTCCGCCACATAATTGCTCGTCTTGTATTCTTCAAAAGACAATTCCGGATTCTCATGGATATGGTGCCGCCACTCCACGGCGTCCCTGGCGGCGCTCTGCACCTCCGGTTGCTGCGCCATGGCCGAAAAAGTCTGGAGAAGAAGGACCAGCAAGGTCAACAATGATATTTGCATGTTTTTAAAACGGGAAGGACTGTTTTTAGTCAGACAACGCGCAACGACTTTCATTCCATAAAACTGTGCCATCATTTCAGAATTTTCAAAGATTAAACATAAACCCTGCCAATAACCTCCGTAAAATCGAACCAATCACTCCTTGCAGGTTCTCCACCTTTGAGCTTTCATGAAATTAAATATAAATTATTGAATTTATTTATATGATGATTTCAAAAGAGATAAGAAAAAGTATGGGAGAGTTGAAAATAAAAAACTTTGTCTTCCTGACCTCAGTAACAAGAAATAACTACAAATCCATATTATTCGAATTCTAGAGTGTACTTTTAACAACAAAAAATCGGCAAAAGAAACCATCACCGTTTTCGTCCAATCTAACAATACCTCAAAAGTTGAAATCATGTTCACTCTAAACACGGATTCCATCTATACCCTATTCAAGATTTCTGGAAATTAATCAGAAGCAGTGTGACCAACCATAAATAGACGAAAGGGTGGAACCTTAAATATCCGGAAGGGTCAGGAGGTGGGAAAGGAAAGGGTAAAGTGTCCCAAATGGGACACTATTTTTTTTCAGGCTCGCGGGTGATGAAACGCATGAGTTCCGCGTCAAAGTGAAGCGGAACGTCCCCGGTGGGGCCGTTGCGGTTTTTGGCGAGGTGAAGGCTGGCCTGTCCGGCGAGTTGTTGCCGCTGGTCCTCGTCCTCGGCGTAGTAGTCGGAACGGTAAAGCAAGCCTATCATGTCCGCGTCCTGCTCAATGGAACCGGACTCGCGCAGGTCGGACATACGGGGGACGCCCACGCTATTTCCCGCGCGCGTCTCCGGTCCACGGTTAAGCTGGGCCAGGACGATGACCGGAACCTTTAATTCCTTTGCCAGGGCTTTCAGGCCCGCGGATATTTCCGCGACTTCGCGTTCCCGGCTGTTGGCGGCCTGCCTGGACGTGGGTCCCATGACGACGACGGAAAGCACGGAGTATGACAATTTGGGAAGAACGATTGCCACGACGGATGTTCTTGGACGCGTGACTCGGACTGAATACAGCGAAGACGGCCTTACCACCACGGTTACCACTCCAGCAGGGGCCACTCTGGTTACCAAAACCTATTACGACGGCACTGTCATTCTGGAGGGAGGAACCGGCCAGCGCGAAATGGAGACCAGGCTGGAATTGACTTCGGAAGGCATCCTGACCACGACCTTGTCCAAGGGAATTGTGCTGTTGCGGTCTCTGGAAAACGGCTTCGGTCAAACCGTCCGGCAGGAACAGCCCAATACGAAGGGAGGGTTCATCGTCACCAGTAATACATACAATGCCAAGGGGCAACCGGTTCGTTCCCAGACGGAAGACATGGCCTCTACAGTCACCGTCTACAATGAACTGGGACACGCCGTGAGGCGGACCGTCCAGCTGGACGACCTCCATCCGGATGATCCCTCTAGAAACAGAGTCTCGGAAAACTCCTCCTGTTACCGGCTCCGGGAAGACGGCGTCTACCAGGTGCAGACTTCCACCACCTGCAACGCCGACGGATTCCCCCTCACCCAGACCACGGAAAACATGGTTTCCAGACTCAGCGCTGTACTGGAAAACAAATCCATCACCACGGACGTCTACGGACAGCAGAGCGTACAATGGACGGAGTACACTGTTCCAACCAAGCGCACCCGGTTCAGCCGCATTCCCACTTCAAACATGGTAGCCGAGTCTCTTGTCGTGGACGGCTTTACCGTAAGCCAGACCGACCACTCCGGAATCCGTTCCTCACAAACCCGCTCCTACGCCTCCACGGGCATGGTTCTCAAGCAGACGGACTCCAGAGGCAATGCCGCGACGACTGAAACCGACCTTGCGGGACGTCCTGTCAAAACTACCGATTCTGCAGGAAACGTGACTACCACTAGCTACTCGCCCTGCTGTGACAATCCCGCCTGCATCATCGACGCCCTGGGGGGAACAGTTTGCTATTCTTATGACATACGCGGCAGAAAGACGGCCAAGTACGGCACCGCCACCCAGCCGGCCTGCTTCGCCTACGACGAAGCCGATCACATGGTCTCCCTGACTACCTTCCGGGCAGATGAGGGAGACATCACTTCCGATCCTTGCGGCCGTACTGACGGAGACACCACCGCGTGGCTCCATGACGAGGCTACGGGGCTTGAACTCAAGAAGACCTATGCAGACGGGTCCTGTGTCTCGAAAACCTACGACACTCTCAACCGTCTGGAGACATTGACCAAGGCCAGAGGAATCACCACCACCTACGCCTATGCTCCTCTCACCGGGGAACTCGTCTCCGTCTCCCACAGTGACGGTACGCCAGGATGGGAGTTCTCCTGCAACCACCTCGGACAAATGACCTCCGTCCGGGACGCCTCCGGAATCAGGGAACTTTCCTATGATGCCTATGGCCGCATAATCCAGGACACTTCCTTTGGAACCGTAGAAAGCTCCATTCAGGAACAATATGATGTCTTGGGACGTTCTGAAGGCTACCGCCTGATGGTCGGCACACGCACGGTGCAGCACTCTCATCTTGACTACGATTCCAAAGGTGCCATCATCGGGATGAATCTGGAAGGACTGGAGTCTCCATTTACCTGGCAGTATGACCAACCCAGCGGCTTCCTCAACTATCTCACCTACCCCAACGGCATGGTCCGCTGCAATACCTACCATCCCAGGCTCAACCTCGTAACCGCCATCGGTTACAGGAAGGGAGCAAATGGTGAATCAGCGGGCCGCCATGAGTACGATTATGACGCCCTGGGGCGTCCCATCCAGCGCCGGGACTCCTGGGATGTCGCCACACCTGCAACCACCAGAAACTTCACCCACAACAGCCGCAGCGAGCTGGTCGAAGACCGGATCAGCCGGGGAAGAAGCTTTATCTATTCCTACGACAACATCGGCAACCGCAAAACAGTCCGGGAACTGGAAGAGGAAGTATCCTACGATGCCAACTGTCTTAACCAGTACGCGGAGATTGCCGGGAGAGAAGAACATTTTACCCCCGTCTACGACGCCGACGGCAACCAGACCCGCATCAGGACCTCGACAGGTATCTGGGAAATCAGTTACGACG
>ENA-ORPH01000250-ORPH01000250.1-human-gut-metagenome-genome-assembly--contig:-NODE-250-length-61878-cov-8.431733_pt1 | contig 61878 bp, 68 predicted proteins | sample MGYA00242142_ERZ509074 | MGnify/ENA primary metagenome ERZ509074 (study PRJEB26280, sample SAMEA2338724) | human gut metagenome | biome: human gut; feature: human-associated habitat; material: faeces...
AAATGTAACAAGAAAAGTTGGCAAAGAAAGACTTTAAGTAAGTAAAAAATTACAAGTTGTAGGTGATAACTTAGTACAAATCTTATGTACTAGGTTATTTTTTTTTATTTTTTATAAAAAGGGTTTGGGATTTGATATATGCTCACTGTATAATGATTAAAAATAAGGAGGAAAAAACATGGAAAAATTGGACGAAGGATTTTTTGATCAATATACAGATGATTTTGCAGATTATTTTGAAAATCAAAGGGTAATGAGAATAATGTTAGGATCTGAATATAAAAAAATAAACAAAGCTATTTGTGAAATCAAAAATAAATATCCTAATGTAGTAACTTTATTAGAAGATGGAGAGAAAACTAAATTAAATGATGAAGAAGAAAATGCAATTATAGAAATACTAAAGTTACAAGAAGAAATTAATATGATTGAGTTAAAAGAATCTTTTAAATTAGGATTTAAAGAAGCTTACATATATTTTGAATCTATGGATATGTTGAAAATATAGAAGGAGGATACAATGGGAGAGAGAATAAAATGTAAAAAATGCGGAGATATATTACAAAGCAAATACAGACATGATTTTCAAATGTGCAAGTGTGGATCTTGTTATATAGATGGAGGAGATGATTATTGCAGAGTAGGAGGAGAAAAAGAAGATATAGAATGGATTGATAGAAACGATAAAAAACAGTTTAAGTATTTATTTGATTATTGTGAAGAAATACTTAATAAGAAAATATATTTTATATCTGATACTCATTTTAATCATAAAAACATAATAAAGTATTGTAGTAGACCTTTTAAAGATGTTGAAGAAATGAATAAAGTTTTAATTGAAAACTGGAATAATACAGTTACTGACTTTGACACTATTTTTCATTTAGGAGATGTAGCATTAACAAATGAAAGTGAAATGAAAGAAATAGTACCTAAATTAAAAGGAAAAAAGATTTTAATAAAAGGAAATCACGATAAAAAATCTAAAGAATTTTTTAGAAGTGTAGGATTTGAAATAATACCTGATAATCCTTTAAAACTAGATACAGAAAAACTAATATTATCTCATAAACCACTTGCAGATACGGAAATTCCTGAAGGATATATAAATATACATGGACATATTCATAATAATCCATTACACAAAATAAATCCTACTACAAACGAAATGGAATATCCTGAAGAATTATATTCTGAAAAATTACACATAAATGTTTCTGTTGATGTTATTAATTTTAAGCCTATTAGTATAGAAGGAGTGTTTAAGAAAATAGAGGAGAAAAATTATGGCATATAGTGATTATGGTGCATATATTTGGAAAAACGGAAAGAATATTACAAATGAATGTGCAGATGTATCTTGTAAAATAATAGAAGGAAAATTCGTTTTTAAGAATTGGTATGACAATTTAGTTGATGAAGTAAATAAAAACGAAAATGAAAAGGAAAAAACAATTAGTGGACATGCATTAATTAATCTAGAAAAATTCTGTATTTCTTTTTATAAAACATATAATCCAATATTATATTATCCAAATGGAGAATATAAAGAAGTAGATATAAGAAAAAAATTTGATTATAGTATGAGAAAAGAGCAATTATATATTCGAGGATATGAATTAGGATATCATACAGGATTTTATTTTTATGAAATAGATTATAAAGAAGATAAGTATTGTGTAGTTATAGGAAATGCAATAGGTAAAGGTTGGGATACTACACCTGCATCTAAATATATTTTAAAACACTTAGTTTTGTTTGAAAGAGAAGATGGTAGTAGTATATATAGAATTGAAACTAAAAGAGATATAGATTCGGATATAGTTTTTAATAAATTAGATAGGTTAGAAGATATAAATGTTGAGAAATATTGGTTAAAAGAATACAAGAAACAACTATGTAAAGATTTATTTAAATTAAGATTTAAAAAATTAGCTTGGAATTTGAATGAAATATTAGAGCATAAAGAAAGAATTAAATGGTTAAAATAAAAAAGTTTAACAAAAATAGTAACAAAAAAAGTACACACAAAAAAGAGTACAAAAAAAAGACCACCTTGAAAAGCTAAAAATAGGTGGTATAATATGTATAATGAAATACTTGTAGAGATGCAGAGAAAAACTTTGTATCTCTTTTCTTTTTGGGTTTGGAAAACCCGATATTTGTAAAGTATAATATAAATGAAAGAAGGTAGAAAACAATGATTTTTGGAAAATATGGGCAGATGATTTTAAGTAATATGGAGAAAAATTATCCATACAGAAAACAAGAATTAGAATTAACAGGAGAACTAAACACGAAAATATATGAAAGAGAACAATATATTTTAAAATTAAAAGAAAAATTAGAAAACGAAATAAAAACAGAATATAAAGAACCTAAGACAAGTGAAATGTATGTTATAGCGAAATATCAACAAATGATTGATGGTTTAGTTGATGAAATTCTAATGAAGGAAGTTTTAGTAAAAATATAAGAGGAGAGTTAGTAAAACATAAAATTACTAGCTCTTTTTTGTATAAGGAAGGAGAGAAAATATGCTTAATATATGGGTTGGTAATTTAGGAAAATATAATGAAGGAGAATTAAAAGGAGGATGGCTTGAATTACCAAAAGAAAAAGAAGAGATTGATAAATTTTTAAAAGAAGTAGTTGGACTTAATGATGAATATGAAGAATATATGATAAATGATTTTGAAACAGATTTACCATATAAAGTTAATGAATATGAAAGCATAAAGATGCTTAATTTATTAGCAAAAGTATCAGAAAATATTTATAATATGGAAGCAATAGAAGGATATGCAAATTCAGAAGGAGATTTAAGCATTGAAGAATTAATGAATATAATTATTCAAGAAGATGAGCTACCTTATTATTCTTATCAAATAGATAGTTGGACTATGTCAGCAGAAGAAAAATACGGATATAGATTTGCTGAAGATACAGGTTTATTAGATGTATTACAACAACATGGAATTGAAGGATATTTTGATTTTGAGAGTTATGGTAGAGATGCTGAAATGAGTGGATATGTTGAATTATTAGATGACGGTTATATAGATAAAAGTGAAAGTATAGATTTAAATAAATATTCACTACAAGAAATAATAGAAATGTACGATATGGAAGAAGAAACAGAAAAAAAGTTAAAAGTTATATACAAACAAGTAGGAAAAGATCCAATAGTAATGGAAATTGATGATACATTAGAAGCTAAGCAAAAGCTAGTTGGAGGCTTAATTGAAGTAGTACCTTATAAAGAAGATTTATTATTAGTTTGTAATGAAGAAGGAAAGATTCTCAATCAAAAACCAAATCTTGACTTTGGATATGATTATATTGCAGGAAATTGTTTTGTTGTAGGAGATGACTTTGAAAATGCAGGTTTCAAATCTGTTAGTGAAGAACAAATAGAAGAAATAAAACAAGATTTGAAAAATAGAAGTATTGAAGTTGTTGAAATAGAAGAAGTTGAAGAAGATGATATGGAATTTTAAGATTTTTTTAAAAGGGTTTGGATATATAAAAACACCATAGTATAATCTTATACAGGAGGTAAAGACTATGGAAGAAGAAACAATATTAGAATCTATTTTCTTTGACAGAGAACAAAGAGTACTTGCAAATGTTTCTGATGAAGAAAGAAATGTAATTTTAGAAATAAAACGAGATGGAAATGAAGATAAATTAAGAAAATTAATAGAGCAAGTTAAAGAAGATAGACTAAGAAATAAAATAGAAGAAATGCTTGATTATGCACTTGAAGATGTTTCAAAAAGATATTGTGCCAGTTTAGAAAAATATTACAAGCAAGGCTTCAAAGATGGAGTTAATTTAATAGTAGAATGTGTAAGTTAAGGGTTAGAGTAATATCTATCCCTTTTTTATACAAAGGAGGGGTGAGTTGAAAAATATAAGATTATTCATAGAAAGTAATAAACTAGATATGTTAAAAGCCTTTTCGGATGATAGTTATTTATATAATTATATTGTAAATAATTATTCTGAATTACCTGAAGATAATATATTTAGAAATCCAACAATATTAAAAAGAATAAATGATATGATTTATTTTTCAAAAACAGGAATAACTGAAGATGATGAATTTGTATGGAAAGAAACCAGTCAAGATTTAAAAAATAAAAATATATCATATTATGCAGTAGTTTTAGATCCTAATAATGGATCTTTTTTTATATACAATAATTTAAAAGATAAAATACCATATATAGAAATAGACAAAAATACAGATTTATTTGAAGCCATAAATAAAATAGAAAAATTTAATAAAGAATTAGAATATGAGGAAGAAATGGAGATGTAAAGTTGAATAGTATTAATGAAATAAGATCAAAATTTGTAGTTGATAAAGTACCTGAAAAAAACAGAAGGGAAGAAAATAAAAATATAACTAATATAGAAATAAGCAAGTTGGTTGCCTTTAGAAAAGGGCAACCTTTTTCAATGTATGATAAAAATAAAAAAGAAGAAATGAAAGAAAGCATAAAAGAAAATGGAATTTTAGTGCCTATTATAGTTAGAAAATTAGAAAACGATAAATATGAAATTATATCAGGACATAATAGAGTAGAATGTGCAAAAGAGATAGGATTTTCCACAATTCCATCTCAAATTGTGGATTGTGATGATGAAAAAGCAACATTAATAATGTTGGATACAAACTTAAACAATAGAGAAAAAATACTACCTGTTGAAAAAGGCTATGCCTATAAACAAAGAAACAACATCATAAAAAATAGGCAAAACACTAGTAATATGAACGAATTTTACGATAATTCCACCGAGTGGAATGAAGAAGGAAAATCACAAATTTATAACTATATAAGACTAACGGAACTAATTAAGCCTTTACAGAAAAAAGTAAATATAGAGCAAATACCTATAAAAGCAGGAGTAGAAATATCCTACTTAAATAAAGAAGAACAAGAAATTGTTAATCAAGTTATTGAAGATGAACAAATAAAAATAACTGTTGCACAAGCACAGAAAGTTAGATTAAAGAAAAACAATATTAGTTATGAAACCTTGCTTAAAATTATAAAAAATGAGAAAGTTAAAGTAGAAAAATTTACAGGAAAAATAGAAAAAAGAGCAATGAAAATCTACAAAGATAGATTTAAAAACGATAAAGAATTTACAGATTTGATAATCAAATTACTAGATGAATACTTTAGTAGCGAAGCGATAAGTTAAGCAAGATTCCTATTTGTAAGTACAAATAGAACGAAAAGTATAACTTTTCTTATTTAAGGGGAGGTGTCCCCAAACCCTTCATAAAAATTTTTAGGTGGAGAGGAGAGTAATTGAGAAAAACTGAAAGAATTGAAATTAGATTAACTCCTGAAGAAAAAACAAAGATTATAAACAATAGTGTAGAAGCTAAAACAACAATTTCAGAGTATCTAATTAAAAGTGCTACTAAAAAAGAAATTGTAGTTATCAATGATCTTGATAAATTAGTAATTCAATTAAGAAAGCTAGGAAATAATGTAAATCAATTAACAAAACTAGCAAATGGAAGAGTTATAACTTGTGTTGAATTGGAAGGAGTAAAAAAGGAGTTAAGTAAAATATGGCAATCATTAAATTCATTAATAACAAGGTCGGATTAAAGAGAACCTTAAATTATATTTGCAAAAAAGAAAAAACTAATAATAAGTTTATTTCAGGAAAAGATTGCATGGCAGAAAATGCTTATGAAGAAATGATGGCTATAAAAAATATGTATGGTAAGACAAAAGGTAGAGAAAAATTGCATTTTGTTCAAGCATTTAGTCCAAATGATGAGCTGAGTTATGAAACAGCACATGAAATAGCAATGAAAATAGCAGAAAAATATTTTAAAGGTTATCAAGTTGTTGTAGTAACTCATCAAGATAAGGAACACATACATTCACACTTTGTTGTGAATACGGTAAATTTTGAAACAGGTAAAAAGATACAATTTTCTAATAAAGAACTAGAAAGCTTAAAAGCATATTCTAATAAGTTATGCCTAGAGCAAGGATTATCTATAACAAGAGAAAAATCAAATATAGATGATATAAGAATTAACGAATATAAAGCAAAACAAAAGGGGATTAGTTGGAAAGAAAAGTTAGAAAAAAGTATTGATATTGCTATGGAAAAATCAAATAATAAATTTGAATTTTTTAAAGTGATGAACGAGATGGGATATAAAGTTACATGGACTAAAGAAAGAAAAAATATTACATATACAACTTCAGAAGGTTATAAATGCAGAGATAGAAAATTGCATAATGAAAAGTATTTAAAAGAAAATATGGAAGCATATTTTAAAGAAAAATATAAAGCAAAAATTAAAGGTGTAAAAAAATACGAAAGGCATACTCAATATAGGAGTATGTCTTTATCTTTGGCTGAATTAATCAAACAGTTTCAAAGAAAAGAACATGAAAATGATATTACACATCATTATGAATTAAATGAAAGTGCTAAAAAACAATATGCAATGGAAATGCATTATAGCTTAGAAGAAATAGAAGATATGGAAATGTAGGAGGTGGTAGTAATTGAAAAGCAGAATATGTATGTTCTTATAATAGAAAATGAAAAAAATCCTGAATTAAAAAGAATTCCAAACAGACTTGAAACATTAAGAAAAATTGTAGGTAATGAATATATAGATGTTATTAAATATAAAGATGTTTTAATAGTTTTTGATGAGGAAGCTTATAAAAAATTACTACCAATAAACAGAACTCTTGATGGTTTAAATATAAGGGGAACTTTTATTGTTACAGGTAATGATAAGAAAAATCAGGATTTTAAAGATTTAACCAAAGAGCAAATAGAAGAATATACTAAAAAATTTCAATTAGAACAAGAAAATCAAATGGAAGAAGGAGAAGAATTAGAATGAGAAAAAGAAAAATCGGAATAATAGCTTTTTTATCTATATTAAATATTCCTGTTAGTATTGTTTTTAGTACAATAATTCATTCAAAACTTTCTAATATAGAATTTTCGCAAATAGTAGTAGATAAACAGATTTTACTGTTATTTTTTCTTATCTATATGCTAATTGAAACAACAATTATAATTCTTTTCGGATTTGGAAGTAAAAATGTTTTTGAAAGTGGAATAGTAAATATAACAGATAAATTAAAGACCCCAGAAGTGATGGGGCAAGGACAACATGGAACAGCAAGATGGCTGAGTAAAAAAGAATTTAAGAAATTTTTTAAATGCAATTTACTATCAAAGGAAAATACAGAAGAATTCAATTCAGGTGGAATTATTGTAGGATACGAAAAAGACAAAAAACAAGAAAGGATTTATTACATTGATGATAATATTCATAGTTTAGTTGTAGGAGCTACAAGAAGTGGTAAAACTAGAAGTATAGTATTACAGACAGTTGGAAACTTAGGATTATCAGGAGAGAGTATGATTATTTCAGATCCTAAAGCTGAAATTTATCATTACACTTCAGAATTTTTGAAAAAGCAAGGTTATAAAATAATAACCTTAGATTTTAAAAATCCAACAAAAAGTACAAGATATAATTTTTTACAACCTGTCATAGATGCAGTAAATAATGGAGATTTTAGAAAAGCTGAAGAGTACACTTGGGATATTACTCAAAGCTTAGTAGGAAATGAAGATACAAAAATGGAAAAAATATGGAGAGATGGAGAAATGTCAGTTATTGCAGGAGCAATCATGAGTGTTGTTTTTGACAATAAAGAGCATCCTGAATATCAAAATTTAACAAATGTGTATTCTTTTATTTCAGAAATGTGTAGAACAGTTGGACAGACAATGCCGATAAATAAATATATTGAAAATTTACCACCTGATCATCCTTCAAGTACAATATTTAATATTGCAAGGATTGCACCTGAAAAAACTAGAGGCTCTTTTTTTACATCTGCTTTAACAACATTAAGATTATTTACAAGTAAAAGCATATATGGAATGACTTGCAAAAGTGATTTTAGTTTAAAACAAGCAGGAGAAGAAAAAACAGTTACTTATATTATTCTTCCTGATGAAAAAACGACTTATTATTCTTTAGCAAGTTTATTTGTTTATCAAAATTATGTATCACTTGTAGAAAGTGCAGATGAACGAGGCGGAGAATTAAAAACAAGAGTAAATTACATATTAGATGAGTTTGGAAATTTTACAACAATACCTGCTTTTAGCAATATGCTTACTGTAGCAGGAGGAAGAAAAATAAGATTTAATTTATTTCTTCAATCTTTTTCACAACTGGATAACAAGTATGGAAAAGAAGTTGCAGAAAATATTAGGGATAATTGTCAAACTTGGATATATTTAAAAACAGCAAGTAATGAAACAGCAAGTATAATTTCAAAAAAATTAGGAACTTATACTACTTCTAGTTATAGCAGATCTAGTAGCTATACAAAATATCAAAGTGGTAGTAATTCAGAATCAATGAACTTAATAAGCAGAGCATTACTGACAGAAGATGAAATTTTAAGAATAGAAAGACCTTATGTTTTAGTTATTCAAGCAGGATTATATCCTATAATAACAAAATTACCTGATATTTCTAAATGGAGATTTAATAAATTGTTTGGAATGGGAAATCAAGAAGAAAATAGGCAACTAAGATTAAAACGAGAACAAGAAAGAGAGCAAAAAGAAATTGAAGATATAAAACTATGGGGAATATGGAATTTATATAGATAGGAGAATTTATGTATGAGAGAAAAGATAAAAGAAAAAATAAAAAAATATACAAGAAAAATAGGAAAAGCAGGACTTGTTATAACAAGTCTTTTATGTTGCACAAGTACTTGTTTTGCAGGAGTGCAAGACAGCAAAATTGCAACAGGTACACAAAATTTAATAACAGATTTAACTAATTGGTTATTAATTTTGGCTCCAACATTAACAATTTTATTAGTGGGATACTATTTATTAAGAAAATCATCTAGTGATGATATGGACGGAAAGAGATGGGACAATAGAATTAAAATAGCAATAATTTGTTGTGTAGGTGTAGTTGTTGCAAGTGGATTAATTAACTTAATCATAGGATATTATAGATAATAGGAGGTACATTTTTTGGAATCAATTTTAACTGGACTAATAACCAGTATAATTGGTGGAGCAGATAATGTTATAAATTCAGCTTTTAATGGCTTAATTGATATGTGTTTTAATTCGGAAAATTATTTAACTACAAACTTTGGAAGTAGTGTAATAAGTTTTTCTAATTTAAAAGCATTAATTTTAAGTTTATCAATTTCTTTGATAGTGTTAAAGTTTTTGAAAAAGGGTTTTGATATGTATGTAATGTGGACTGATGGAGAATCAGATACTCCACCACTTACATACATTGTTTATTTTATAAGAGCAATAGTAGTAGCAGTTAGTTTTTCCGTATTATATGACTGGGTTATTCAAGTTGCTACTTCATTTGGAAATTCAATACTGACTGCGATGAACTTTACCGATAATGTATCTTTAACAACAGCTATTGCAAATATAGCAACAACAGGACTATTTACAGCAATAGTAGCTCTAATAGCAATGATATTGTTATTTGTTTTATACATACAATTTCTTATGAGAAGTTTAGAAATGTTTGTATTAAAATTAGGATTTCCTTTAGCCTGTGTTGGGCTAGTAAATCCTGATGGAGGAGTTTTTAAATCCTATTCAGAGAAATTATTTAAAAGTGTGCTAACAGTTTTAGTGCAAATTATATTATGCAAGATAGCAATAATATTAATTCTAAATGTAAAAATGTTATTTGGTATTGCAGCAATTATAATGGCAATAAAAACTCCTAAATTCATACAAGAGTTTATGCTTGGTGGAGGAACAGGAGGTATTAGTAATGTAATAGTTACTACAAGTAAGACAATGGAATTGTCTAGTCAAATAAAAAGAAAGTTTAGTCAATTAAAGAAAGGATAAGTATGGAAATACTAAATGAAATAATAAGTTTATTGAGAGTTGTAATAATACCACTGGGAGTTACATTCCGAGTGATATTTTGTTTAACAAAGATGATATATGATGAAGATGCTCAAGGGACATATAAAAAGAAAATAAAGAACACCATAGTTTTTGGAATTATTGCAGAATTAATATTTGTAATTTTAGCATTAGTCCAAAATTATTATGGATATACAACTGTACCTGATCATTTCTCAGGAGGTGGCTCAGGAGGTGGTGGTGGTGGAGGTTGGTAAACTCCACAAACATTGAAATGAGGAGGGTTTGAATGAATGAACATGATAATGAATATAAGCTATATATACCAACCAATGTAAAGACTAGATTAGAATTTTTTAAAGGTTATGGAATAAAAGAACTTATATCAACAGTAATAGTTTTAGTCGCTTTACTACCAATTAGTTTTATAGTTTATAAATTAAAAGATAATTTTTTGCTACCAGTTGTAATTGAATTCATAGGAGTTGCAGGAACAATAATAGCAACTACAAAAGATGATAACAACTTATGTGTTGTAAGTCAGATAAAATACATGATTGAGTTTAGTAAAATTCAAAAACAATATAGATATAAATATTACAATAAATGGAGGGATGATATTGTTTAGTCTATTTAAGAAAAAGGATAAAGAAAAAACTTGTAATGAAGAAGTCGGCATATTAGATATTAGAAATAATTATATTTATACACGAGATGGGAATGTAATTGCAGGAATAAAGATATATTCAATAAATACACAACTTTTAACAGATAGAGAAAAAGAAAATTTAATAAATGATTTATCAGCTGAACTATCTTCAGAACAAGAAGATATCAAGTATTTTAATATTGCAAGAGCAGTTGATATTTCTCCGTTGCAAGAATATTTGTCAGAGATAATAGGTACAACCGATAATGCAATTCAAAAAAGATTATTAAAAACACATTTAAAAGAAGTTCAAAGAATGTCTTTAAATGGAGAAATAGTTGAAAGACAAAGCTTTATAATGATTAATTCTAAAAGAACTGATAATTGCGAGAAAGACTTATTAAAGAGGTGTATGGAATTAAGTAATAAATTTGAAAGATGCGATATTAAAACAGAGATATTAGATGAAGCTTCATTAATACAGTTATGTAATAGTTTTTTAAATATGAATTATGCACATAGAGAAGATTCTGATATTGAAGATAGAGTTGTAATGCTGAAATGATTTGTATAATAAAGTGATATAATCTAAACTAGAAACAGTCAATATTTTGACAAAATTAATAAACATTATAGACAGATTTTAAATAATATTGTAAAATAATACGCATAGGAAATGATAATTAGCAGATGTGGTTTTGCCACCATTTTACGAATTTTCGTAGGAAGGGTGGTGATGTTTATGGTTAAAGTGATACTATTTTTTATATTATCCTTAATGTTATCTTTAACATTAAACGTTGCCTTGACAGCAGTTCTGTATAAGAACTGGGTTGATAAGCAACTACATAAATAAAAAAAATAAACCATTCTGCTTAGCCGAGCTAATGGTTTATTAAATCTTTATATCGGCAAAACCACGTTTGTGGATTTGTCATTTCCTATTTTTATTATACTCTAATTATAGTAATAAAGTCAAGAAAACATGAAAAATTTATTTTATAATACCGTAAAAACAAATTAATAGTTATATTAGATTAAAAGATTATCAGTAAAATGATAGTCTTTTTTTGTTGCAAATAAGGAGGGATAGTTTATTTGAAGAAAAAAGAAATTGATGGAATAATGGAAAATAAAACATTACTTAATATTTTAAGTCCAATAGGTGGAATAGAATATAAGAAAAATTATATAAGAGTAGGAGATTATTTAGGAAGAGTATATGTAATAACAAAATATCCTCAAAAAGTAAGAGTAGGATGGCTTGAAAACATTGCAAATATACCAAATACAGTATGTTGCTTAAATATTTCTCCAACAGAAAAAGATACATTAATGCAAAACATAAGCAGGGGAATAAAACAAAATGAATCACAATATGAAGGAATAACAGATGAAATATTAAGACAAAGAACAGAAAGAGAAATACAAGATGCAAGAGATTTAATTGAAAAAGTAGATCTAAACGGAGAAACAGTAGTATATGTAACAATAGCAATAATGGTAATTGCAGAAGATGAAGAAGAATTAAAACAAAGGTCTAAGGCAGTTTTGACAAGGCTTACATCAATGCAAATGAAAGGGCGATTATTAACGAATTTGAGTAAAAACTCATTGAAGTTAATGTCGCCTTTTTCTATTACAGACCCAGTTGTAAAAAGTATTGCAGATAGAAATATGCTAGAGAGTACATGGATTGGAGGGTTACCTTTTTCAAGTTCAGGATTTAATGATGGAAATAAATATTATTTTGCTAGAGATACAAAGGGAGGAATTGTAATACTTGATCCTTGGAAAAGAGGAGGAGATAGAACAAATTCAAATTTTGTAATTATGGGTACAGCAGGAGTCGGAAAATCTACAGTTGCTAAGCACTTAATATTAAATGAATATATGACTAATACTAAAGTAATTTTGATAGATCCTGAAAGAGAAGAAAAAGAAATGGTTGAGAAACTAGGAGAAAAATGGATAGATGTAGGGAGTGGTAAGGGGGGAATAATAAATCCACTACAAATTAAAAAAGTTCCTTTAGATGATGAAGAAACAGATGAAGTTGAATATAAAAGTAAAGGAATGGGAGCAATGGCTCTACATTTTCAGACATTAAGAACATTTTTTAAATTGTTATATCCTGAACTTGATTCAATACATATAGCTCGATTAGAGGAAGTATTAGAAGAATTATATAACAGATTTAATATTGATTGGGATACAGATATTTCAGGAATACCAAATAATAAATTTCCTATTATGACAGATTTATATAATCTTTTAGGAGAGAAAGCAAGTAATGAAATTGATGAGGAAAAACAAAAAATATATGAAACATTAAGAAGTTTATTGAGAGGTATTAGCATTGGTGCTGAAAAAGGCTTATTTAATGGTTATACTTCAATAGATGATAATGCAAGAATTGTATGTTTTGATACTTTTAACTTGCAAAATGCAGATGACAAAGTAAAAAGAGCTCAATACTTTAATATTCTAACTTATTGCTGGGAGATAATGAGTAAAGATAAAGAAGAAAAAACAATGCTAGTTTGTGATGAAGCTTATTTGTTAATTGATCCTAGAGTTCCCGAAACAACAATATTTTTAAGAAATGTAGCAAAGAGATGTAGAAAATATGAAGGAAGTTTAGTTATAATTTCACATTCTATTGTAGATTTTCTTGATGATTCAATAAAAATGTATGGACAAGCTATACTTGATATGGCTACATATAAAATATTGATGGGAACTGATGGAGTAAATTTAGAAGAAACAACAGAGCTATTTAAGTTAAGTGAGGGACAATCAGAGTTTTTATATAAAAAGAAAAGAGGTTTAGCTTTATTTATCATAGGCTCAAACAGAATATTTGTTAGGTTTGATATATTTCCTATCGAGTTTGAGTATTTTGGTAAAGGTGGTGGTAGGTAATGGCTTTAGATCCTGCCACAGCAAAATTAATCGCAAAAGTAGTAATAAGTCAAATAACAGATGAAGAAAAAAGACAAAGATTAATTATAGGAATAATAATAGGAATAGTGGTATTTACATTTATAATAATGATACCACTATTTGCTTTAACATCAACGATAGATAAAATAAAAAGTTTCTTTGGATTTGGAGATGATGGGAAAGCTACAGATAGTTCTTATTATTCATTAGTTGAAATGCACAACACCTATGCTACTACTGTAACTATTGTAGATTTAGAATATAACGGAACATTTCCTATGCCTGTTCAAAATGCAACTGTTACAAGTGAATTTGGAACAAGAATTCATCCTGTAACTGGAAAGCAGAGTTTTCATACAGGAATAGACTTAGCAGGAGATTGGCACTCAAATATTACAGCAGTTGAAAAAGGAACTATTGTATTTGCAGGAGTACAACAAGGCTATGGAAATTGTGTAGAAATAAAACATAGTACTGAGAATGGAACAATTTATTATACCTTCTATGCACATTTGGCTAGGATTGATGTGATAGAAGGACAAGAAATACAGCAAGGGACTGTTGTTGGAATTCAAGGAGGAGATCCTAATCGTGATCCGAATCCTGGATATAGCACAGGTTCACATTTACATTTTGAAATTAGAAAGTCGCAAAAAGGAGATTTTATAAATCCTAGAGAATATTTATTTGGAAACAAGGAGGTTTAATTGGTAATAGATATAAATAATACGGAAAATAAATATAATATAATTTATGCAGATCCTCCATGGCATTATAATACATGGAGAGATGGAATGGGAACAGCAGAAAAACATTATAAGACAATGAAAGTTGAAGAAATAGTTAATATGAAGGATACAATCAAGAATATATCAGAAAAAGATTGTGTCCTTTTCTTATGGGTAACTTTTCCTTGCTTATTAGATGGATTAAAAGTTATGAAAGAATGGGGATTTAAGTACAAAACTTGTGGATTTAATTGGGTAAAAAGAAATAAAGTTAGTGATACATGGTTTTTCGGATTAGGACATTGGACTAGAGCAAATTCAGAACTTTGTTTAATTGGAACAAAGGGAACAATAAAAAGAAAATCAAATAAAGTATCACAAATAATTGACACTCATATAGAAGAACATAGCAAGAAACCAGCAATAGTAAGAGAAAAAATAGTTGAACTTGTAGGAGATATGCCTAGAATAGAATTATTTGCAAGACAAACAGTAGATGGTTGGGATTGTTGGGGAAATGAAGTGTAAATTATAAATTTATAAAATGTTGTCCCAACTATTGCATAATTTGTCCCATAATGATATACTACTAAAAGTAGAAAGGATTGATTGATATGAAAAAGAAGAATGTAATTAATTTAATAAAATATCACATAGATGGAAATGATAAAGAATTTAGAAATGAAGCTTATGAAATTGCAACAGATTTTCAAAATAGTGGGGATGAAGAGTTGGCAAGATATATAATGGCACTATTATCAAATGCCAATACTTTTAGTCCTCAATTCGTTGATGATTATTCAGAATTTTTTGTAAAGATGAACAATCCATCAAATACATTTAAAGTGCCGAAGCAAATAGAATTAGATATAATGGGAATATTAAATGCTGTTAATAAAAAATCTAATGTAAATAAATTTTTATTTGTTGGAGACTCTGGAACAGGAAAGACAGAAGCTGCCAAACAAATTGCAAGAATTTTAGATAGAGAATTATATTCAGTGCAATTTGATAGAATAGTAGATAGTAAACTTGGTCAGACTTCTAAAAATTTGATTCAAGTTTTTGATGATATAAATTGTCTAAAACAACCAGATAAAGTAATTATTTTATTTGATGAAATTGATGCTATTTCATTAGATAGGATTAATTCTAATGATTTAAGAGAAATGGGAAGGGTAACATCTACTTTATTAAAAGAATTTGATAATTTAAATGAAAGAATATTATTGATTGCAACTACAAATTTATATAAACAGTTTGATAAAGCATTATTAAGACGATTTGATTATATTGTTGATTTTAATAGATATAGTAAAGAAGATTTAGAGGAAATAGCGGATACAATAATTACTTCTGAACTTAAAAAATATTCAAATGTTAAACCTGAATATAAAATACTTAATAAAATTTATAATTTGGTAGAAACATTACCATATCCAGGAGATCTTAAAAATATAATAAGGAGTTCAATAGCTTTTAGTGATATGACTATGGAATATGGATATCTGTCAAAAATTTATGAAACTATAACAAATGAAAAATTAACAAATGATCTGAAGAAACTTCAAGAACAAGGTTTTTCTGTTAGAGAAATTGAAAAATTAACGGGAATTTCAAAAAGTAGTGTATCAAGGGGGATAAACAATGAATGATTTATTAGAATTAAAAGGAAGATTAGAATCATCAAAATACAAAGGACCAATAAATTATTCAATAGCTAAGTCAAAAGAGGTAAAATCTGATGATTTGATTAAATTGAAAAAAGATTTAGAGAGATTAAATGAATTTTGGAAAGATAAAACTATAATACCAGGAGCATTAGTTAGTGTATATTACAATAGAGTGATTCCAAAGTCATCAAGACTAAAAGGATTTTTCTCTATTGGAAGTGAACCATCCAATAATTATGTTAGAGGAGTAAGGTTTTCTGACATTAAGGATAAAAAGCATATAATTACATATTATATTGATAAAAAGACTTTAAATAAAAGCATAGAAAGAATAAATATACTAATAGATATTATAAATAATGGCTTTGATGGCGTTATAAATTCGGAAAATTTTAGCTTAATAGACAAAAAAGAAACTTTATTAAAAAAGCATAATATGGTTAAAAGTGCATTTAAAAAGTATGTAACAGATTTGATAGATATTGAAAAGTTTGATGTATATGAAAATGAAGATATTATTGATGAAGTAAAATCTTATATAACCATTTTTGATACAGGAATTAATATAGTAGAACTAATGAATAGAATTGGTTTGAAGAATACAGAATATGAAGTGTTTTCAAATGATACAATATATGTTAATAATTCATCAATATTATTTAAAATTAGACAAAATGCTTCATATTTAGTTTCTATGGCTATGACAGATTTTGCAACATACTATCAAGAAACAGAAAATAAAATAGACACAAACATAAATTTTTTAGATATGCCATTACCAACGAGTGAACCAACTATTGGAGTTATAGATACATTATTTGATGAAAATGTATATTTCAGCAAATGGGTTGATTATACAGATTGCTTAAATAAAGATATGCCGAGAGAAGCTGAAGATTATGTCCATGGAACGGAAGTATCTTCAATAATTGTAGATGGAGCTAGAACAAATACAAAATGGGATGATGAATGTGGTCTTTTTAAAGTAAGACACTTTGGAGTTGCAAAAGCAGGAGTTAATAATTCATATGACATAATTAATCAAATAAAAAGAATCGTAAAAGAAAATAAAGATATTCATGTATGGAATATTTCATTGGGCTCAAAATTTGAAATAAGTCAAAATTATATATCGCCAGAAGCTGCAGCTTTAGATGAAATACAGTATGAAAATAATGTTATATTTGTTGTAGCTGGAACTAATAAAAAAAATTCAAAAGAAATAGTGAGAATAGGTGCTCCTGCTGATTCTATAAATTCATTAGTTGTCAATGCTGTAGATAAAAATGGAGACAAAGCATCATACGCTAGAAAAGGAAAGGTATTATCTTTTTTTGTTAAACCAGATGTTTGTGCTTTTGGCGGAGATACAAATGAATATATAAATGTATGTACTCCTACTGGACTAGATATCCAACGAGGAACATCATTTGCTGCACCTTGGATTTCTAGAAAATTGAGTTACCTAATAGATAAAATGAATTTATCTAGAGAAGTTGCTAAAGCTTTAATAATTGACTCCGCAGTAGGTTGGAATAAAACCAACAAAGATGAAGAATATTTAGGATATGGAGTAGTTCCAACAAAGATATCAGATGTAATGTTAGGTCAAAAAGATGAAATTAAATTTTATATAGAAGGAAATGCAAATTCGTATTATACATATACATACAATTTGCCTGTACCAGTGGTAAATGAAAAATTTCCATTTTATGCTAAGGCTGTTTTATGCTATTTCCCTAAATGTACTAGAAGTCAAGGAGTTGATTATACCAATACGGAATTGGATTTACAATTTGGCAGAATGGGTGTGAAAGATATAAGATCAATTAATAGAAATACTCAAGGCGGGGAATTAGATAGAGCAACCAATGAAGCAACTGCTCGAGAGCTATATAGAAAATGGGATAATGTTAAAATTGTAGTAGATGAAATAAAAGATACAAAGGTACCAAGAAAAAGTTTTAATTCTAATTTATGGGGAATAAAATTAACTAATAAAGAAAGATTAGAAAGAGATAGGGGATTAAAATTTGGTGTAGTAATAACATTAAAAGAAATGTTTGGAAAAAATAGAATGCAAGAATTTATTGATCAATGTACTATGAGAAATTGGATTGTCAATAGAGTAAACATAGAAAATAGATTAGACATATATGCATCAGCAGAAGAAATAATAAAATTTGAATAACATATAAAAAAGACTTTGTAAGTTCAAGGTCTTTTTTGTTGCAAAGGAGGGATAAAGTTGATTTTAGCAATTACTAGAGAAAATGAAAAATTAATTTACGAAGTATGCAAAGAAAACGGATTTGAAATTCCACAAGTGTTAACAGGAGTTGATAGCTTAAAAAGATTTGCAATTCAAGAACTGAAGAACTTAAATAATTATAAACAAATAATTATAGATGTTGATTCAACAAAAGAAGCTGAAGAGGAAATCATACAATCTATTGTAGCAATAAAGAGTATGTATAATATTAGAGTTATTGTAGTTGCTTTAGGTCATGAAGAAGGAGATAGATTACTTTCAAAACTATTTAATGAAGGGATATACAATTTTGTAAATGCAAAAACCTACTATGAACAAAAGGAACAATTTAGAAATTGTTTAAGTGCTGAAGGATGTCAATATAAAGATGCTATAAGGTTTAGACAAAAGGTTGAAGAAACAAAGAAAAACAAAGTAATTGTAAAGAAGGAATATAAGACTTTAAAACAATTTGTAAATATAGCAGTAGCAGGAACAGAAAAGCATATAGGAGTTACAACACAAGCTATTTTAATTACAATGTTTTTAAAGAGTTTAAATATGAATGCCTGTTATATTTGTAGTACAGATAAAGATGAAATAAAAAATATTGAAACATTAGAAGGAGTAACTAAAAAAGACAATATGTATTCGTATAGAGGAATTGATCTTTATAGTAATACCAATAAAATTGATGCAATGCAATACGGTTATGATTTTTATATTTATGATTATGGAACTTTAAATGAAAATACACTAGACAATTTCTTATCAAAAGAAGTTAAGATAATAGTAGGAGGAACAAAGGCATGGGAAACAGATGAAACATTTAGAGTTTTAAGTTTATTAGAGAAGATTCCTGAAGTAAATTATATATTCAATTTTTCTAGTGATGAAGAAAAGGCTAAATTTAAAAGAACATTAAGAGGAATAGTGAAAAATATATTCTTTTCAGAATATACTTCAGATACTTTTAATGATAATGTAAATACAGAGATTTATCACGAAATCTTTAAAGATTATATTGCAGAGAAATCAAATAAAATAGAAGTAATAGAAAAAAATAGTATATTTAACTTTTTGAAAAGAGGTAAAAAGTGAGTAAAAATATTTATAAAGAATATTTAAAAAAGCAAAAAGTAAGACAAAAATATGATGAAGAAGTAGTGGTTAATGAACAAAAATTGTTTATTAAAATACTACTTTTTTTATTTGAAATAATGATAAGAATATTTCATGTATTATTTTATATAGGAATACTAATTTTATGCTCCATTGGAGCAACTTATATAGCGAATAAAATAGGAATATTCAAATTTTAGGAGGTTAAAATGAAGTGGTTTAAAAAAATATTAGTAGTTTGTAGTTTCTGTACTTTACTTACAACAGTAAATTGTTTTGCAGCAACAATGGAAGAAACTAAAATTACTGAAGATGAGTTAAATTGTTATAAAACATATCAAGTTATGGAATCAGAGCAAGATATATTTTTAGAAATGTTATCAAAAGAAATAGAAGTTGATGGAAGCAAATACAAGTATGTAGATTATACTGCTGAAGGAGGAAATACATCAGAAACGATAGATATAAATACAACTAAAACTATATTATCAAAAACAAATAATAAATATAAAATTATTGAACAATTAGAAAATACAATCAAATATGAAAAAGATGGATATATAGGAGAATATATTTTGAATCCTAATACTCTAAAAATCAAGACAAACTATAATGGCTTTAGAGAAGATTTGATTGAAGAAACAATAAATTATACTAACTTAGAAAAGAATGATTTGGATTTTATACCGAAACAAACAATAAAAAATGGATTAACATTGGATCTTCTAAATGTTGAATGGGAAGTAGAATCTACAAAAATGATTGGAGAATATGAGGTTGCTAATACATATACTGCTAAATGTTATTATGCTACTAAGCAAAGAGTTGATTATCCTAATACATATACAGTAACAGCTGAATATTTTGGAACAGCAACTAAGACTGAAGAACATCCAATTACCTATGTTGTAAAATATGAAAAAGAAGAGCCTGAAGTAGTAGAAGAAAAACAAGATAATAATGTATTGCCAGTAGTTGGAGGGACAACAGGAATTATTTTAGTAATAGTATTATTCTTAACAAGAAATGTAACAGTTTATAACTATAAAGATGGAGAATATAAAAAAGTAGGAAAAGTAAGAGCTACAAAAGCTGGAAAGATAAAGTTAGATAGGTTTAGTTTATCTGAAACAACTAATAAATACAAATTAGAGTTATCTAAGAATTTAACAAAAAAATTGAAAGGAAAAATGATAACTGTAAGTAAGAATAGAACAACTATAAAAATGCTAGTAAAAGAAAATGAAAAAGAAAAATATATTGTTGAAGTTAGAATATAGGAGGACTTGTAGATGAAAAAAGAAAATAAATTTATAATAGCAGTTGTTATAATTGCAATTATAGCTCTTACAGGAGTTATTTTTTTTACATATAAATATCCAATTTATAAAGCTAATAAAGATGCAGAAAATATTGAAGTTGGAGATAACGAAGAATTAGAAGCTACAGCACTCGAAAATATAGAACAAGATATTATTCATTATGATGATGAAATAGGAACTTTGACTATTCCTGATATTTTACTTGATAATGCACCAATAAGAGAAAGTGTAGAATTAACTACTTTGTCTGAAACAATAGGACATTTCCCCTCTACCTCCATCTATGAGGGAAATGTAGGCTTAGCCTCTCATAATTCAGGAAGTAATGGAGATTTCTTTAAAAATTTAAAGAAGATTAAAATAGGTAGTGAAATTTATTATCAAACAAACTATGGAACTAAAAGATATGTAGTAACAACAAAGGAAATAATAAATGAAGAGGACTGGAGTTATCTAGGTGCAACTGAAGATAATAGGATCACTCTAATTACTTGTGTTGCAGGTCAGAAAGATAAAAGACTATGTGTTCAAGCTGTAGAATCTATGGATGGAATGAATTATGGACAATAAATTTTATTAAAATTTTCTAAAAGGGTTTTGGAATCTTCCTATTAAGGTTTTATAATGATAGTAGGAGATGATCGTTATGAAAAAAATAATTATAGTTTTAATAATTTTAGTAGGAAACTTTGTAAATTTATATTATATGGGACAAAATGTAGAAAAAGAATCAAAACAAGATTTAACTGTAGCAAACTTTGAAAATATTCAAAGTGAGAACTCTATAATTAAAGAAAAACAGGAAGTCTTAGATATTGTAAACATCAATGAAGCAAAAGAAATAGAAAATAATTCTATAATAGAAGATGAAGTGAATAATAGTAAACAAGAAAATTCAGAAGTTGCTACATATAGTGTAACAAATACAATAAAGAAAGAAGCAAACAATCAAAAAAATATAATGCAAGAAAATAATAATCAAGTTGTAGAGGAAGTAAATACAGCTATAGTAAAACAAAATGAAATTGAAAATAATAAAGATTCTACTATAAATAAAGAAATACCACAAGAAAATGTATTAGTAGAAGAAAATACAGCACCTACTGAAGAATATAAAATAAATGAAAAGAAAATTGCTGAAATAAGAAATATAATTAATAGCAATCCTTCAGAAGATATGAAACTTTATGGGTATGAAATTGTTGTAGATAGTTCAATTACAGAAGTTACAACACAATTTACATTTACTGAAAAAAGAGTGAAAGATAAAATAGCTTGGAAATTTGGAACTATAAGAATATATGCACAAGATTATTATAGAAATGGGCAATATATAACAACAGAATGTTATTTAATATAAAGGGAGGTGAACATGAAAAGAATTTATAAAATTGAGATTGAAGAATTATTACAAAGAGTTGTTGAAATTGAAGCAGAAAATGTTAATGAAGCAATTAGTAAAGCAAAAGAAAAATATAGAAATGAAGAATATGTATTAGATGAAAATGACTTTAAGGGAGTTGAATTTTCAGAATATGAAGATAATTAACATTATTTTAAAAGGCACTTTTATAGGTGCTTTTTTTGATGGGAAAGGAAAGAGGTAATATGATAAAAGTAAAAGGAAAAAAAGTAATAGCAATGTTATTATTAATTTTAACATTGTGTTCTACATTTAGTGGATTTTCATTTGCAACAGAAATAAGTGAAGCAAATTTGAAAGATAAAGGAGATTGTGGATATCACTTGCAATATTGGAATGCAGATAAAAATGGATGGTATTATATAATTACAACTTTTGTTACATATCAAAAAAATGGTGTTGAGTATCCAGCATACTGCTTAAATAAAGAATATCCAGGTGTAGGAGAATATGATGGTTACACAGTAGATATAGATGCAGTATTAGATAATGTTCAAATTTGGAGAACAATAATAAATGGATATCCATATAAGACTCCAGCAGAGCTAGGAGTTGAAAACAAATATGATGCATTTGTTGCAACTAAACAAGCAGTATATAGTATTTTATATGGTTATGATCCTGCTACTAGATATCGTGGGGGAGATGAAAGAGGAACTAAAATAGCAAATGCAGTAGTGAATCTAGTAAATATAGGAAGATACGGAAATCAAACACCTTCAGATGGAACAATTACAATGAGAACTTCAGGAAGCTTATATGAAGAAGGTAATTATTGGGTACAGAAATTCAATGTAAGTAGTAGTGTTGATATGGCATCTTATACAGTTACATCAACAGCCAACTTACCTGATGGATCTATAATAACAAACGGAAATGGAACTCAAACCAATTCATTTACAGGAAGCGAAAGCTTATATTTAAAAATTCCTAAATCTTCAATGAATAAAGATATAAGTAATGCAATTATAAATGTTCAAGGGAAATGCAAAACATATCCAGTATTTTATGGAAAGACAAGAATTAATGCAACACAAAATTATGCAGTTACTTATGATCCTTTTGGAGATGGAGTAGGTAGAGCTACATTAAATGTAAAAACTAATACTGGAAAAATACAAATAAATAAAACAGATAGTGATACTTCAAAACCAATACAAGGTGTAACATTTCAATTAACAAAAGCAGATGGAACTGTAGTCGCAAATGCTACTACAAATTCAAATGGTGTAGCAACATTTAGTGGACTATATCAAGATAATTATAAACTAAAGGAAATTGCTACAAATGATAATTATGTTATAAATAAAGCTACTTTTGATGTAAATGTAGAGTATAACAAATCTACTACTCAAAATATAACAAATGATCATAAAAAAGGAAATTTAAAAATATACAAAGTAGATAAAGATAATCACAAAATTGCACTAGGAAATGTACAATTTGACTTATATTCAGAAGAATTTCAAAGAGTAGTTGGAACTTATACAACAGATGTAAATGGAGAAATTAGTATTAAAAATTTAAGAACTGGAAATTATAAACTAATCGAAAAAAATACAGGAAAATGGTATAATCTCGCAGAAGATACAACTGTTGAAGTTAAGTGGAATACAACTGAAGAGAATACTATTGAAAATGAATTAAAGAAAGGTCAAGTTAAAGTAATAAAAGTTGATTTAGACAATAAAGAAGTGAAATTACAAGGAGTAAAATTTGATGTTTTAGATGAAAACGGAAAAGTTTTAGAAACAATAACAACAGATGAAAACGGAGAAGCATATACATCAAGATATGCAATAAGAGATTATTCAAAATTAACAATTAGAGAAAAAGAAACTTTAGAAAACTATGTATTAAATGATACTCCACAAACAGTAGTATTAGAAGCAGAACAAATAAAAACAGTTACTTTTACAAATGAATTAAAGAAAGGTCAAATCAAAGTAATAAAAGTAGATCAAGATAATAATGAAGTAAAATTAAAAGGGATAGAATTTAAAGTATATGATGAAGATAAAAACTTAGTAGATACTTTAATTACAGATGAAAATGGAGAAGCTACAAGTAAAAGACTAAGAATAGATAAAAAATACATAGTACAAGAATCAAAAACATTAGAAAATTATGTATTAAATGAAACACCACAAACAGTAACATTAACACAAGATCAAATTACAGATATTACTTTTACAAATGAATTAAAGAAAGGTCAAATCAAAGTAATAAAAGTTGATTTAGACAATAAAGAAGTTAAGCTAAAAGGTGTAGAATTCAAAGTATATGATGAAGATAACAATTTAGTAAATACTTTAATTACAGATGAAAACGGAGAGGCTACAAGTAAAAGATTAAGAATAGATAAAAAATACACAGTACAGGAATCAAAAACATTAGAAAATTATGTGTTAAATGAAACACCACAAACAGTAACATTAACACAAGATCAAATTACAGATCTAACTTTTGCAAACGAACTAATAAAAGGCTATATAAGAGTAATTAAAGTAAGTAAAGAAGATAATCAATATAATGGAGATGTAAAAGGTAAAAGACTTGAAAATGCTAAATTTGAAGTATATGATGAAAACAATAATTTAGTAGATACTTTAGTTACAGATGAGAATGGCGAAGCTACAACAAAAGAATTACTAAAAGGAAAATATACTTTAAAAGAGGTTGAAAGCCCTGATTATTATATACTTACAGATGAAATATTTGAAGCAGAAATAGTAAAACATCAAGAAATTGTTGATGTAGAAGCAGAGAATGACAATGTAGATATTGATATTGAAGTTAACAAAGAAGGCTTTAAAGAGACTCAAAGTAAAGATAGTATATACTATGATTTTTCAAATATTCATAATAAATCTAATATTGCATTAGACAATTTTACATGGAGTGATTCATTACCTACAAATGCATTAAGAGCAAACAAAATTTATACAGGAACATGGAATGAAGATTTAAAATATTCTGTATGGTATAAAACTAATTTAAGCGATGATTATATAATGTTAAAAGATGGTTTAAGTACATTAGTAAATAATGAAGTGAAATTTACAGATGCTACATTACAGGAGGGAGAATTTATAACAGACTTTGAATTTAGATTTGGAACAGTAAAAGCAGATTTTAGAGAAGTTGAACAACCTAGATTATATTGTGATATGTTAGATAATTTACCAAATGGATTTATATTTGTAAATCACACGAAAGTATCAGGAAATTATAAAGATATTTATGTTGAAGATAAAGATGATTGGACTACAATTACTTATTATAAAGAAATAGAAACAACACAAAAACTTCCTAGAACAGGCTGTTAGTATTGACATTTGAATAAAAAACTATATAATAAAGAAAATAATAATTTTGAATTCATATATTTATATTGAATTATTATTTTATTTACTAAATTTTTGAGGTATGGAATATTAAAAGTCTGTACCTCTATTTTTTTATTTAAAATATAAATTTAATGATAAATATGATATAATAAAAGAAATTTATTATAATTTAATGATTTAAGGAGGATTAAGAAGATGAATTATCCGATTTTTGAATATAAAGAATTTGCTTCTTGCAATTTTTTAGGAGGAAACACTAATAGTTTTGAAATAAAAATACAGGAAAATGGAACGATTGAATATAAAGAATCTGATTTTAATGACAATACTTTAGAATTTAAATTTTATCAATTAAGTAAAGATGGTGTAGAAAAAATAAAAAAATCTATTGAGAATAATTGTGAAATATTTGATATAAATAGTAGATTAAATAATGGTTCTTTAGATGGATGTGGTAATGAGTTTTGGTTTGCTAATAAAAAAAGAAATAGACAGATACTTGCTTGGAATATAGACGATTCTATAGATGATGGTCATAAAGTAAGAGAAGAATATCTAAAAGAATATGGAGAAAATTTAAAGCAAGAAAGAATAGTGCTAAAATTATTTTTTGAGATATGCGATATTTTAAAAGAAGAAAAATTTGAATTAAGTTTATACAAATTTAAAACTGATAATAAAAGTAAATATTAAAATAGTAGATAAAAAAGATGTATATTAGTTAAATATATAATATACATCTTTTATAGTTCAGGCTTTTTTCTCCATTCATTTGCTTCAGCTTCGTCAAATCTTTTATCCGAAAAGAATTCTGACAATTTGATTCCTAAAGCATCACAAATATATAATAAATTTTCTAATCGAATAGTTCTGTTTTTTCTAGTTAAAAACATTGCTATAGTAGAGCTATAAATTCCAGTTAATTTTGAAAGTTGATTTGAATTTATATTTTTTTCTTTCATTAATTCCTTGATTTTTAAAGCTACTAAATCTGAAAAATCCATAATATTGGCTCCTTTCAAAATAATTTTAGCAAAATATAATTCAAAACCTACTCACTAAAATGAGTAAAATACTAAAAAGTATTCATTTTAATGAGCAGATATGTTATAATAGAAGAAGGAGGAGTAAAAGTAATATGAGAAGAAATAATCAAGATTATTCAATAACTGAAGAAAAATATGAAATTATAAAGAAACATATTGAAAAAATAGATAAAATAAAAAATGATTTACAAAAGCATATAAACTTTGAAATTCCTGAATATATTATTCATGACATTGCTGAAAATGAAGAATTTAATCATATTTGTTTAATAATAAATGTTGCTATTGTTAATAATAGATTATCTAGTGAAAATGGTAAGTATTTAAAAGAAAAAATAAAAAGTCTATGCGACATTCAAAATGATTATGATAGAGTTTGTTGGAATATTTAAGTATATCTTGTAAAAGGTTTGGATTTATAAAAGCACTCTTATATAATTTTATATGGGAGGTGAGAAAGATGGCAGATCTAGAAAACTATCAAAAAATAGAGAGGACTACTTTAACAACCGAAGAAACAGCAAAATATTTAGGAGTTTCATATTGGCTAGTAGGTCAAATGGTTAGAAAAAACGAAATTCCACACTTTAGAGTAGGTGGAAGGATATTGTTCAGGAAAAAGAGCATTGATGACTATATGGAACAACAAGAAAAAATTGCATTTGATAAGCTATATGCAAGTAAAAAGTAGTCAGATATATCTAAATGAATGGGGACTCATTTAGGTATATATTTATTATTGTGAAAAGTAATTTTGTGAAATTAGAAAAAAGAGTAATGCCAGTATGATTTTGTACTGGTAATTTTTTAGTAAATTTCTGTGTAATTATTGAGAAAAAAGTCGTTATATGATATAAAATATAATAGAATTATTATAAGCTGTTAGGGGGCTAAAATGGATACAGAATTAAGAAATAAAATAGACAGAATATGGGAATATTTTTGGACAGGTGGAATTACTAATCCTTTATCTGTTATAGAGCAAATAACATACCTTTTATTTATAAAAGGATTGGATGATATAGAAATTAGAAATGAAAAAGATGATGTTTTTTTAGGAATTACAAGTAATAGAATTTTTGATAGTGAACATCAAAATTGTAGATGGAGTATATTTAAAGATTATGAAGCAGGAAAAATGTTTAAAAATATGCAAGACAATGTTTTTCCATTTATTAAGCAATTAGGAAATACAAAAGGTTCTAATTATGCAAAATATATGCAAGATGCTTTATTTTTAGTTCCGACACCACTCATGTTACAAAAAGTAGTTACAGGTATTGATGGATTACCAATGAAGGACAGAGATACAAAAGGAGATGTTTATGAGTATTTACTTTCTAAATTATCTACAGCAGGAACTAATGGTCAATTTAGAACACCAAGACACATTATAAGAATGATGGTAGAACTAATGAAACCTACAGCACAAGACATTATAGTTGACCCTGCTTGTGGTAGTGCAGGATTTTTAGTTGAAGCAGGAGAATACTTAAGAGAGAATCATAAAGAAATATTTAATGATAAAGAAGAAAAAGAACATTTTAATAATACAATGTTTTATGGATTTGATATTGATACAACTATGTTGAGAATAAGTGCAATGAACTTAATGCAACATGGAATTGAAAATCCTAATATTGAATATAAAAATTCTATTGGTGATGATAATGAAGATAAAAATAAATTTACCTTAATATTGGCAAATCCACCATTTAAAGGTTCAGTTGATTTAGAAACAATATCAAAAGACTTATTAGGAATAACTAATAAATCTAAAAAAACAGAATTGCTATTTTTAGCACTATTTTTAAAGATATTAAAAACAGGAGGAAGAGTAGCTTCAATAGTTCCTGATGGAGTTCTATTTGGTAGTTCTAATCAGCATAAAGCTATAAGAAAAGAAATAATAGAAAATCATAAATTAGAGGCAATTATTTCAATGCCTAGTGGAGTATTTAAACCTTATGCAGGAGTTTCTACAGCAATTATGATTTTTACAAAAACAGGACAAGGTGGAACTGACAAAGTATGGTTTTATGATATGACAGCAGATGGATTTAGTTTAGATGATCAAAGACAACCAATAAAAGAAAATGATATACCTGATATAATTAAAAGATTTAATAACAGAGATTCTGAAGAAGAGCAAAATAGAGCAAGAACAGAAAAATCTTTCTTTGTTCCTAAGGAAGAAATAATAGAAAATGATTACGATTTATCAATTAACAAATATAAAGAAATAATTATAGAAAAAAAGGAATATGAAAATCCTAAAGTTATTTTAAAACGAGTTATTGATATGGAAAATGAAATCCAACAAAAATTAAAAGAGTTGGAGGACATATTATGAGTGAAAAAATTAAGTTGGGGGAATTAGGTAAAGTAGTTTCAGGAAGTACCCCAAAAACTAATATAAAAGACTATTGGAATGGAGAAATCCTATGGATAACTCCTGCTGAGATACAAGAAGATGACTATTATATAGCAGATACACAAAGAAAAATAACGAATTTAGCAGTTGAGAAAACTAATTTAAAATTATTACCCAAAGGAACTGTTTTATTATCAAGCAGAGCACCAATAGGAAAAGTTGCAATTTGTGATAATGATATGTATTGCAATCAAGGTTTTAAAAATATAATTTGCTCAGATAGATTAGAAAATAGGTATGTTTATTATTTTTTGAAATACAATGTTGAATATATCAAGTCATTAGGTAGGGGAGCAACATTTAAAGAAATTTCTAAAGGAATAGTGGAAAATTTAGAAATTCCATATATAGAGAAAAAAGAGCAAATTGAAATTGCTAATAAATTAGATAAAATTACAGAAATATTAAAGATAAAAAAACAGCAAATTAAGCAGTTTGATGAAATCATCAAATCTCAGTTTGTCAATATAATACATTTTTTGAAATTTAATATTTCAGGAGGTGTATTATGGAATATTTAACATTAAAAGATATTGCATTAATAAATATGGGACAATCGCCTGACTCAAAGACATATAATGAAGAAAAAGAGGGAATACCATTTTATCAAGGAAAAAGTGATTTTGGAAAAATAAATCCTATACCAAGAGTTTGGTGTTCATATCCAATTAAGATAGCAGAAAAAGATGATATACTTATTTCTGTTAGAGCACCAATAGGAGATACTAATATTGCAACAGAAAAATGCTGTATAGGTAGAGGATTAGCATCTATAAGACCATTAAATGAAAATGTTAATAAAAAATATTTATATTACCTACTTAACAGCAAATATAAAGAATTAAATAAATTTGGAACGGGAAGTACATTTAAAGCCATTACAAAAGAAAATCTATGTAATTTAAAATGTGCAGAAATTCCTGATATAAAAGAACAAATAGAAGTTGTAAAAAAACTGGATAATGTGAGTCAGATTATAGAAATAAAAAAGAAACAACTAGAAGAACTAAGTATTATAATAAAATCTCAGTTTGTCGAGATGTTTGAAAATAAAAATTATGAAAAGCTAAGTGGTAAAGAATTATTTTCATTTTCAAGTGGAAAATTTTTAGAAGCTAGTAAAAGACTAGAAAATGGAGTTCCTGTGTATGGTGGAAATGGAGTTGCATGGTATACAGATGAACCATTAATTGATTTTAATACTATTGTAATTGGAAGAGTTGGAGCTTATTGTGGAAATGTAAAATTAATTAAAGAACCTGTATGGATAACAGATAATGCCATATTTATTAAACAATTTAAAAAAGATGTATATAACATAGATTTTTTATATTATATGATGGAATTGGTAGATTTTTCACGATTCGCACAATTTTCGGGACAACCCAAAATTACACAAAAACCATTAGAAGAATTCAATTATGTAGTACCACCAATAGAAGAACAAATAAAATTTTCAAATATAGTCAAACAAATCGATAAACAGAAATTTGAAATTGAAAATAGCTTAAAAGAAATGCAAGAACTTTATGAAGCTTTGATGGAAAGATACTTTGGATAAACCGTGTTATAATATACTTAGAAGGAGTGTATTATAATGAAAAATGAAGTGATTAAAGAAATTGAACAAAAGATGGCAAAAATTTTAAATAATGAACAAAAGGAAAAACTAAAAGAAGTATTATTATATATATTCTATGATATAGAAGTTACAAAGAAAAAAGATACTTTAAATGAAGATACAACAGATTATGCACAATTGTTTATTTCTGCTAAGAGGATTGAAGGATGTTCTGAAAGAACCTTAAATTATTATAAAAGTACAATAGATAATATGATAATTGATACAAATAAAAAGATAAATTGTATTGAAACAGAAGATTTAAGAAAATATTTAGCTGAATACCAATCTAAAAATAATTGTAGTAAAGTTACAATAGATAATGTAAGAAGAATTTTATCAAGTTTTTTTGCTTGGTTAGAAGATGAAGATTATATAATAAAGAGTCCTGTTAGGAGAATTCATAAAGTAAAGGCAATACAAACAGTCAAAGAGACCTACACAGATGAAGAGCTTGAAGAAATGAGAGATGCTTGTAATGAAATACGAGATTTGGCAATGATAGATTTCCTTTCATCAACAGGAGTTAGAGTTGGAGAATTAGTTAAATTAGATATTGCTGATGTGAACTTTCAAGAACGAGCTTGTGTTGTGCTAGGAAAAGGAGCAAAAGAAAGAGAAGTTTATTTTGATGCAAGAACTAAAATACATTTACAAAATTATTTGAATACAAGGACAGATAATAATCCAGCATTATTTGTAAGCTTACTAAAACCATTTAATAGATTAAAAATAAGTGGAGTGGAAATAAGATTAAGAGAGCTCGGAAAGAAAACTAATATAAAAAGAGTTCATCCGCATAAATTTAGAAGATCAATGGCAACGAGAGCTATAGATAAGGGAATGCCAATAGAACAAGTGCAAGTATTATTAGGGCATAGAAAAGTAGACACAACATTGCAATATGCAATGGTAAATCAAAATAATGTTAAAAATTCTCATAAGAAATATATTTGCTAGATTTCAAATCTCAGTTTGTCGAGATGTTTGGCAGTGTGGAATTAAATGATAAAAAGTTTGAAGAACAAGAAATGAGCTGTATATCAGATATAAGTTCAAGTAAAAGAATATATGCAAATGAATATCAAGAAATTGGAATTCCATTCTATCGAAGTAAGGAAATAATAGAATTAGGACATAATAAAAAGCCTTCAATCGAATTATTTATTTCAAAAAGTAGATATGAAGAAATAAAAGATAAATACGGAATTCCTAAAAAGGGAGATATACTTATTACAGCAGTTGGAACAATAGGAGAAACTTGGATTGTAGATACAGATGAACCATTTTACTATAAAGATGGAAATGTATTACAAATTAGATTAAATACAGATATTTCACAAATATATTTTAAATATGTGCTAGATACATTGATTTCTATTTTTAAAAATAAAAATGTTTCAGGTAGTGCATATTCAGCTTTAACTATAGAAAAATTTAAAAAAATGAAAATAATTTTGCCACCAATAGAGCTACAAGACAAATTTGCAGAGATAGTTAGACAAATCGATAAACAGAAATTTGAAAGTGTGATTAAAGCAGAAAAAGAAATAGAAAAAATACAAAATAACATATATTATAAATGGGGGAGATAATATGTCAAATTTTGATTTTATATTAAAAAATGAAATATTTAAGACATTTGCAGAGGCATCAGTCGAGGCTGAAAAAAGCATAGCTGTAACTAATGTGTCTTGTACGATTATGTGTAGGAGAGCATTAGAATTAGCGGTTAAATGGTTATATGCAAATGATAGAGAATTAACAATGCCATATCAGAATAATTTATCTTCCTTAGTTTATGACATTAACTTTAAGAATATGATTGATGAAAATATTTTTAAAGAAATTACATATATTATTAAATTAGGAAATTTCTCAGTGCATAGTAATAAAAAAGTTACTAGGGATGAAGCTGTAATATGTTTAAAATACTTGTTTGATTTTATGAATTGGATTTCATATTGTTACGATTCAAATTATGAAGAAGTAATATTTAATGAAGATATATTAGCAAGTTTAAGCAGTGAAAACTTAAATAAGGAAGAAAGAGAAGAATTAGAAAATAAATTATATGAAAAAGATACAGAACTTGAAAAAACATTAAAAGAAAATGAAGAATTAAGAAAAATACTTACAGAAGAAAGAACAAAAAAGAAAGAATCATACAATTTCAAAGTTGATGATATTAGCGAATTTGAAACAAGAAAAAGATTTATTGATTTAGATCTAGAAATTGCAGGATGGGAGTTTGGTAAAAATATAGTTGAGGAATTAGAAGTAAGTAATATGACTCCAACACAAGACAAAGGATTTGTTGATTATGTTTTGTTTGGAGAAAATGGAAAACCTTTAGCTGTAGTTGAGGCAAAAAGGACAAGTAAAGATGCTAAATATGGTCAACAACAAGCTAAACTATATGCAGATTGCATAGAAAGAGAATATGCTCAAAGACCTGTTATTTACTATACGAATGGTAAAGAAATTTATATGTGGGATGATCGTGATTATCCTGAAAGAAAAGTAGCAGGATTTTATACACAAAAAGAGCTACAATTGTTGATAAATAGAAGAAAATCAAAAGAAAATTTAGAGCATATATTCATCGATGATAAAATAACGAATAGACCATATCAATTAGAGGCTATAAAAAATGTTTGTGAATCTTTTGAACAAAAACATAGGAAAGCTTTGCTTGTTATGGCTACAGGAACAGGAAAAACAAGAACGGCAATATCTATTGTTGATGTTTTGACAGGAAAAAATTGGGCACAAAATGTTTTATTTTTAGCAGATAGAACAGAACTAGTAAAACAAGCAGAAAAAAACTTTAAGAAGCTATTACCTGATATGTCTTGTTGCAATCTATTATCTTCAAAAGATGGAGATCCTGAAGAAAGTAGAATTATATTTTCTACATACCAAACAATGATAAATTGTATAGACACAGTAAAATCTAAAAGTGGAAACAAACTATTTACACCAGGACATTTTGATTTAATTATAATAGATGAGGCACATAGAAGTATATATAAAAAATATCAAGCTATATTTGATTATTTTGATGGATTATTAGTTGGATTGACAGCTACACCAAGAAATGATGTAGATAAAAATACATATAAATTTTTTGAGTTGGAGAATAATGTACCTACTTTTGTTTATGAATATGATGAGGCAGTAAAGCAAGGATATTTAGTAAACTATCATACAATAAAAACAAATACAGAATTCCTTGATAGGGGAATTAAATATAGCGATCTAAAAGAAGAAGATAAAGAAGAATATGAGAATTTATTTGAAGATGAAGAAATTGTGCCTGAAGAAATAAGTTCTTCAGCAATAAATTCGTGGCTATTTAACAGAGATACAATAAAATTAGTATTAGAAACATTGATGGAAAAAGGACTAAAGGTAGCAGGTGGAGATAAATTAGGAAAAACGATTATCTTTGCTAGAAATCACAAACATGCAGAAGAAATAGTTAAAGTATTTGATTCTCTATATCCTAAATATAACGGAGAATTCGCAAGAGTCATTGATAACCAAGTAAATTTTGCAACCACAGTAATAGAAACATTTGAAGTACCTGAAAAACTACCTCAAATTGCTGTTTCTGTAGATATGCTTGATACAGGTATTGATGTCCCTGAAGTATTGAATTTAGTGTTCTTTAAGCCCGTAAAATCTAAAATTAAGTTTTGGCAAATGATAGGTAGAGGAACAAGACTTTGCAAAGATTTATTTGGAGAAGGGCTAGACAAGCAACAATTTTATATATTTGATTGTTGTAGAAATTTTGAATTTTTTGAGGAAAATGAAAGAGGAATTGAAGGTTTATCAACACAATCTCTAACAGAGAAAATCTATGGATTAAAATTAGATTTAATTGTAGAACTTGAAAGTATGGAATATCAATCCAAAGATAATTATAAAAAATATAGAGATGAATTAATAGATGAATTTATAAATAGAATAAATGGCTTAAATAGAGAAAGTTTTATTGTAAGAAATAAAATGGTATATATAGATAAATACTCTAATAGGGATAAGTGGCAACACATTGATAATATTGCATATACCGAGATAAAGGAAAATCTAATAACAGTATTCCTTAGCGAGGATAGTGATGAATATGCAAAAAGATTTGATAATTTAGTATATGGAGTTCAAGTAGGAAGAATTAAATTTAAAAATATAAATAGGCAAGTTATGCTTATTACAGAGTTGATGAGAGATTTAAGAAAGTTAGGTACAATACCACAAATAGTAGATAAGAAAGAACTTATTGAAAAGGCATCAGATGTTGAGTATTGGGAAAGAGCAAGTTTCTTTGAAGTTGAAAAAGTTAGAAATGAATTAAGAGAATTAATTAAGTTTATTGATAATCCACCAAGAAAAATTTGGAGTATTGATATTGAGGATACTTTAACTGTTGAAGAAGAATCTGAACCATATATTTTAACACCTACAGGCGATTATTCAAATTATAAGAGAAAAGTTACAAAGTTCTTAAATGGTAATTTAGATAACTTAATTATATATAAAATTAAACATAATCAAAAATTAAATGATGCAGAGAAAAAGGATCTTGAAAGAATAATGTTTGAAGAATTAGGTAACAATAGTGAATTTGTTGAAGCTTTTGGAAACAAAAATGTAATTCAAGTTGTTAGAAATATTGTAGGGTTAGATAGTGAAACAGCAAATGAAATATTTTCAAAATATATAAATGACAATAGATTAAATAGTAAGCAAATACAATTTGTAAAATTGCTTATAGACTATGTAATAAAAAATGGAACAATAAGTTTAGATGTATTTAAGGAAGATCCATTTAGTTCATTAGGAGCTGTTTCAGAAGTATTTGAGGATAATGTAGGTACATTCAAACAAATAAGAGAAGATATTGAAACAATAAATAGAAATGCTGAAATGTTTGCATAAAGTTTATAAAATTATGATTAATAATATTTAAGTAGTAATTTTTATAGGCAGAAAATTTTAAAAGATATAAAGATTATTAGGGAGGTGCTATTGTGAACTCAAGAGATGGAATAATTGGTTTAGCAATTGGAGATGCAATGGGAGTTCCAATCGAATTTTGTCAGAGAGAAAAATTGATGCAAAATCCATTAACTCAAATGGTCGGATATGGAAGTCACGATGTTCCAAAAGGTAGTTGGTCTGATGATACATCAATGACTCTTGCAACTATAGATTCAATATCTAAAAATGGAAAAATAGTACCTTCAGATATAGCAAATAATTTTATAGAATGGATGAGAAATGCCAAGTATACACCAACAGAAAAAGTTTTTGATATTGGAAGAACAACATTACAAGCACTTGCTAGATGTGAATTAATGGTTGAAAAAGCAGAAGAGGCAGGAGGTAATGGAGAAATGGATAATGGTAATGGTTCTTTAATGAGAATATTACCATTAGCATATTATTGTTATTCCAAAAAAATGGAAGATGAAGAAATTTTAAAAGAAGTAAAAGTGGTTTCTTCTATAACTCATAGGCATGAAATAAGTATTATGGGATGTTATATATATACATTATTTGCTATAGAACTTTTAAAAGGAAAAAGTTTTAAAGATGCATATAAAAAGATTAAAAGAACAAACTATTCGTATTTTTCAAATAATTGCATACATAGATATGATAGAATACTAAAAAATAATATAGCAAAATATAAAATTGATGATATAAGTTCACAGGGATATGTGGTAAGTACATTGGAAGCAACTTTATGGGTTTTATTCAATACAAAAAATTATAATCAAGCAATAATAGGAGCAATAAATTTAGGAAACGATACTGATACTATTGGGGCTTGTGTTGGAGGTTTAGCAGGTATTAGTTATGGTTTAGATTCAATAAATGAAGTATGGAAAAAGGATTTATTAAAATATGAGTATATTTGTAGAATCTGTGAAGAATTTGATAAGATATTATAATGAAAAGAAAGTGAAATTATGATTAATAATATTGAAGTAATAAAATGCGATATAACTGAATTAGAAGTAGATGCGATAGTAAATGCAGCCAACTCTTCACTACTAGGTGGAGGAGGTGTAGATGGAGCTATACATAGAAAAGCAGGAAAACAATTATTGGAAGAATGTATAAAGCTAAATGGATGTATGACTGGAGAGGCTAAAATAACAAATGGATATAATTTAAAGGCAAAATATGTTATACATACTGTTGCTCCTAAGTGGTATGATTTCCGAGTTAATGATAAAGAACAGTTATTAGAAAACTGCTATATAAATTCTTATGAATTAGCAAAGGAAAACAAAATAAAAACAATAGCATTTCCTTGTCTAGGAATGGGAGTATATCAGGTTCCATTAGATATTGGAACAAAAATATCAATAGATAAAGCAATACAATATGCTGAAAGTTTTGAAAAGATATATTTAGTATGCTATAGAGATGAGGAATATAAGTATTATTGTGAATATATAAAGGAAAAACAAAAGCATTGTTAAAAAATATATAATAACTTAGAAAGAAGGCTAGACCTTCTTTTTTTTTGCTTCAAAATACTATACAAAACCAAAAAAATAAAATTTTATACAATAAATTACACCTTTTCGCATAATTCGACAAACTTTGCAAAAAGATTGTGATAGAATCCATAAAAACAAAAGAAAAATCCCTAAACTACCAAAGATGGAAAAATAATAAGGAGTTGGGGGAGAAAATGGATATATCACAAAATAAATTGAAAAATATAAATGAATATACTAAACACACAATTAACCATTTATAAGTTATTTGTGTTTTTTTTTTCAATTATTTTAATATCCAATAAAATACTACACTAATTTATAAAAATGTTCTAAGGAAAAATGAAAAGAAGAGATATATGTTAGTGTAGTTTTGAGCATTATTACATAAATCTCAGCCTACACAAAAGGAGTGTAGTTGATTTGAGATTCAGTGTATTAAGAATGTCTGAAAAAATAATCAAAGAGGTTGAATTTATCTGTAAAGGTAGATTTGACCTCTTTTTGCTTTTATATGGATTAGTAAAATGCAGATCTCCACCTCACATTCAATTCAAAAACGAATTGAATGGAGGAAATAAGAATGAAAAAGCATTCAAAAATTAAGCGAGAGATAATAGATACATATATTGTTTTTAGTAATAGTGACAATAGCAAAAATATTATTGTATTTAAAGATGAAAACGGAAAATCAAGAGTTATTAGAGCAAATGAAACATTAATAAATGAATATAAAAAAAGAAAAAGTGAAGAAAACTCACAAAATATTAAATTTAGTAGGTATATAGAACATTCAGAACTAACAGATATTTCATTAAATAAGAGATTAATAAATAAAGAAATTAGTTTAGAAGAACAAGTTATTTCAAATTTGGAATCAGAAAGAATAATAAAAGAAATTTGGAAATTACCTACACCACAAAATAGGCGAGTTTATATGTATATAGTAGATGAATTTTCATATACCAAAATAGCTAAAATAGAAAATCGTTCTATTCCTACAGTAAAGGAGAGTATAGACAGAGGATTAGAAAACTTAAGAAAAAAATTAAAGAAATTTTATAAGTAGCCCTAAAAAATGATGTGCTAACTGAAAAAACAAGTGAGAGGAGTTGATCTTTCTTGCTTGTTTTCTTTTGGGAAACGGATAGCACATTGACAAGTAAATATATTAGTTACAAGACTTTAACTAATATAAGGAGCTCCAAGAAGGCGAATGTTATTAAAAATAAATAGCGACTATAATGAGGGAAAAAGCAAACGATGGTAAGTTTGTGTTGGCGAAGATCTATATTAGTAATAATGATACTTCAGCTCGGCTTAATTTATATTGAGGGGTTGCTCGGTTGGATAACGGAGAGGTTTAAATACCTATGTGATAGATACCAATTTCACTTGTAACTAATTTAAAAAGTTTATAAGTGAAAGGATTTGATTAAAATGAAATTAAATAATGTAAAAACAGTAACTAAAAAACAGGCTAAAGCTTATGCAGTTATAGCATTAGATATATTAGAAAGTACACCAAACGATATTGATGTAAAAATGCTTGATTCAGAAATTGATGTCGCAATGAAATTATATAGTCCACGAGAAGCTACAGAAAAAGCAGAGAAAATTAAAACGAAAGGTGGATTAGTAAAATGGATGAAAAAATAGGTATAAATATAAAAGAAGCATCAGAGATATTAGGAATTAGTAAACAATTAATGACAGAATTAACGAAACTTAAAGATTTTCCTTGTATTAAATTTGAAAGAAGAATTGTAATAAACAAACCACAGATGATTGAATGGTTTAATAAAAATTCAGGAAGAATCATTGTGTAAGGTTTGGATTTACGAAGATAAGGATTTATAATATTGGTAGTATATTTTACTTAGTAATATTATGAATCCTATTTTTATGGAGGAAATGATATGGGAAGAAGAGCAAAAAATGATAATACAAGGAGAGTAAAAGGAGAAGGCACAATAAGAAAAAAAGGTAATGGATATGAAGGGAGGATTACAGTTGAGGTAAATGGTGTAAGAAAACAAGTTTCAGTCTATGATAAAAGCCAACGAGTAGTTGTAGAAAAAATGCAAGAGCTTAGGAAGAAGAGAGATGACAACTATTATATTGAGAATAAAAACATAACTTTGGAAGAATGGTTAAAAGAGTGGATGAGAGTTTATAAAAAGCCATATATATCACCTAGAACTTATCAGGGTTATGTTGAAAAATCTAAAACAATATTAGAACATTTAGGAAATATGCAATTACAAAAAATAGAATTATATCATTTACAAAAATTTATTAGTGATTTACAAAATGTAGGTAAATCGCCTAAATCGTTAAGACATTATTATAGTATTTTAAAAATGTGTTTTGATGATGCAATTATGTGTAGGCATATATCACTAAATCCAACAAGGAATTTAAAATTGCCATCAATGAGAAGAAAAGAATTAAATATAATGACAAAAGAAGAACAACTTGTATTTGAAGGATTTATGAAAAAATATAGAATGGGAACAGCTTATATAGTATTAGTTAATACTGGACTTAGAGCAGGAGAACTAAGTGGACTAACATGGAAAGATGTTGATTTTGAAAACAAAGCTCTATATGTAAGAAGAGGTATGCAAAAAATAACAACTTATGATGATGAGTTTAATAAATTAAAGAGAGAAAGAAAAGTTACAGATGTAAAAACAGAAAATAGTTATAGAGTTGTACCAATGCTAGATAAAGTAGTAAGAATTCTACAAGAATACAAGAAAAAAGTACAAGCAGAGCAAGAAGAACTTGCTGAATTAGGAGAAGGATTTAAAGAGGATGATTTTATATTTAAAACAAAATGCAATCATCCAATAACATCTGAATACTTAAGAAAAACTTGTCAGGAAATATGTAAAAGTAACAATTTTAGAAAAGTAGGAATACATGAACTAAGACATACTTTTGCAACAAGATCTATTGAAGCAGGAATCGATTTAAGAGTATTACAAGAAATATTAGGTCATGCTAGTTATAGTACAACAGCAGATATATATGTTCATATTTTAGGACAAGTAAAACTATCCCAAATGAATAGATTAGAAGATTATTTAACTGATATAAATATGAACTAAATGGAACTTTAAAATGACATAAAGGGAAAATAAAGGGAAAGCCTAAAAAATAAATCTCCAAACACCTGAGAATAAAGGCTTTCTCTAAAAAAACTTTCTGTCCTCATAACCCGAAGGTCGTAAGTTCGAGTCTTACCCCCGCAACCAAACTTATATCGTTACAGCTATCTATGTTGTAGCGATTTTTTATATTCTCTAAATAGTTTACGATAATGCTTTAAAATAGCATTATTATGTAGAATTGGGGAAAAGTTGGGGAATAAATCCTCAAAAAACATTGATATTTCTAATAAATTTTCAGTAAAAGACTATGGGAAACCTAATTTTATATTTAGTAGTCTTTTACTTTTTTTATCGTGAAAAATTTAATGACTTTTTAAATCACATTAGTGAAATTTGAAAAAAGATTTTAGACTAGTTTTTTTGTAGTAACAAGTTTTGTAATACATTTCCTGCATTTCTATTATGAGAAATAATAGGGTGTACATAGAAATTAAATGTTGTTGTAATTTGTGCATGACCTAATCTTGCTGCTACTACTGCTACATCAATATTTTGTGATATTAAAAGTGTAGCATTTGTGTGTCTTAATCCATGGAAGTTAATTACAGGTAGTCCTATTTGTGCTACATATTTTACAAACCATTTGCTAATTGTAGAAGGGTGCATAGGTTTGCCGTCAGCTTGTACAAATAACCTATTAGAATTCGTCCATAATTCGCCATAGAACGATTTTTGATCATCATACCATAACTTATATTCTTCAAGCAAAGAAACAACGAAATCAGGAATTGCTACCTCTCTAATAGAACTTTCTGTTTTAGGTGTTTTTGTAAATACACCTTTGTCTGCTAAATATTGACTAGAACGATTTATACTTACTATACCAGTTTTAAAATCTACATCTTGCCATTCTAATCCCATAAGTTCACCAAGTCTTACACCAGTAAATATTGTTAAGATGATTGCAACTTTATATTTAATTTGTTCTTCACCAAGTTCTGTTAAATTTTCTAGTAGTATTTTACATTGTTCATCATCATAATATCTTCTTTTAGGTTTCATTGCTTTAGGTGGTTGAACTCTTTCTGCAGGATTAGATACAATTAATTGCCAATATATAGCTTTGTGTAGCATTGCACGAAGTAGTCTATGATGCTCTAATATTGTCTTACCAGATAAAGGTTTTATTGTTTTCTTACCATTATTACTTTTCTTCCTAACTAATTGTGTATCTCTACTTAATAAATCATAAAATTGCATAATATCTGTGGGTTTAATTTTGTTAATATAGAAATGTCCAAAGTAGGGAAGAATTCTTGTTTCTAACATTCTACAATATCTTTTATATGTTGAAGGTGCAAGTTCTTTTGAACCATAATCTCTTTTCCAAATTTCTGTAAATTCAGAGAATTTAAGAGATTTTCCTTCAATTACAAGACCATTTTGAACATCAGCAACAAATTTAGCAAGTTCTATTTGAGCATCTTTTTTAGTTCCGTGTATTGTTTTAGTATGTTTAATTATATTTCCATTTAAGTCATAGCCATTTGTACATACTAACCTGTAACTATCTTTTCCTCTTTTTTCAATACTCCCAGCCATGACCTTTTTCACCTCCTTTCAGGCATACCTATGGGTGGGAGAGGTTTTATATATTGTTAACTGAAAATATTATACTATAGTTGTTAACAATGTGCAAGAGATAATAAAAATAAACTTATGAATATTTTGAATTGTAATAAAATGTTAAAAGTTGTCGAAAATAAAAATCTTGAATCTATTGAAAACAATAGCTTTTTTACAGATAATGTGATATAATTCGACAAAACGAGGTGGAAAATATGGCAAATATATTAAAAGATAGTTATGATGAGCATTTTGCTTTGATAATAGGTATTAATAAATATGAAAATTTACCTGTTTTAGAATATGCAGTGAATGATGCTAAAGCAGTAAGAGATATACTAATTGAGAAATTTAATTATAAAGAAGAAAACATAAAATTCTTAATTGATGAACAAGCAACTAATAAAAATATTATGGACGAATATTATAATTTGATAAATAACACAGCTATTAATGATTCTGTTCTTGTTTTTTTTGCAGGACATGGATCAACATATCCTTCAATTGATAAAGATAAAGGTTTTTTAGTACCTTGCGATGGAACAGAAATTAAAATGAATACATTAATAAGCTGGGATAGACTAATAAACGATTCTGAATTGATAAAAGCTAAGCATATATTTTTTATAATGGATGCTTGCTATAGTGGACTAGCTTTATTAAGAAGTAATCCTTCAAAAAGATTTTTAAAAGATATGGTAAGAAGGCAATCAAGACAAGTATTAACTGCTGGAAAAGCTGATCAAACTGTAAAGGATTCTGGAGCGGAAACAAACAATTCTCTTTTTACGGGATATTTGTTAAAAGCCTTAAAAGGAGAGGCTAAAACTGAACAAGGTGTTATATGTGCAAGTTCTGTGATGAATTATGTATATAATAAGGTGGCAAATGACCCAAAATCAAGACAAACACCTGGATACGGAAATGTAATGGGAGAAGGGGATTTTATATTTAATTATGATGAAATTTTTTCACAAAATCAAGATTTATCAAAAGATAATGACTTTTTAGTTGAAATAGATAATGGAATAATAGAACAGAGAGTATTAGAAGAAGACAGATTAATAGACGAAATTAAAGAGCTTTTGTCAGATAATAAAAATTATATAAAAATTACAGATATAGTTAATAAACAGTTAAAAATATATTTATCTAAATCATCAATGTATAAAGATAATTATAATGCTGATAGTGATGAGGGGTTTATAAAGACAGTTGAACAATACAAGAAAGATATAGATATATTATTAAAAATTACAATACTCTTAACTTATTATGGAGGTGAATTATATTCTAATTTGATATTAAAAATAATGTCAAGAATAATACCAAAAGATAGGTATATATACTTACTATATTATCCTTTATATCTAATGTATTATGTTGTAATAATAAGTGGGATAGAGGCAAAAAACTATAAAGTTTTAGAAGATGTTTTGCAATTAGATATATGTACAACTATGGATAGGGGAACATGCTATAGCGAAAGTAATTTATTGATTAATACCTGCGATAGAGTAATGAATTTAATGAACGATTTTGATATATTCTTTCCAGAAAATAATTATAGATATCCATTAAGTGAGTACATATATAAAGACTTACAGCCATTAATAGATGATTTTTTATATGTTGGAGATGAATATCCAGAACTATTCATATCTACAGAAATATTAATTAGTTGCTTTTATGCTATGAAAAATTATAGCGAAGATGAAAAGCAAGTTTGGGGACCATTAGGAAGATATACATATCAAATGATTCATACTAATAAACAAATAGAAAGTTTTCCAATCAACAAGATTATAGAAAAATTAAAATTATATACAATTGTATCTAATAAAGACGATTTTATTAAAAAATATGATGAATTTCTTTCAAAGCATTATTTTTAGTAAATAGAAATAAATTTTAATATTAAAAATAAGTATAATAATACATGAATATGGAGGTAGTATATGGATGAAAATAAAATTAATGCAAAAGATAAATTAGAATTAGTCGTTAATGCTGGATTACAAGCAATTCCATATATAGGAGGTCCTTTATCAACACTTTATTTTGGATACAAACAAGAACAACGTTTTCAAAGAGTTGAGCAAACTCTGAAAGAAGTGGCAAGTGAATTACAAAATTGTAAACTTCCTAAAATTGAAGAACATAATAGTGAGGAACTTATGCCATTAATAGATGAATTAACAGATAAAATAGAAGATGAAAGAATTGAGTTGAAAAGAAATTTATATAAAGAATACTTTAAAAATATTTTAAAAACACCTACAAACGGGAATTATGAAGAAAGAAAATTATTTTTAGAAGTTTTATCTCAAATCACGCCATTGCAGATAGAATTGTTTCAATTTATATTAAAAAATCCTAATGTTATAGATGCTGATATATTAAAACCAGATGTTGATATATCCTTAATAAAAAGTTCTATATTACAACTAGAAAATTATGGCTTAGTAATTGCTACATTAAATTCTATTACTTTGGGTGGAAGTCAGAGTGGAATGCCTATGAACCTTGTAGCAAGTGAATTTGGAAAAAGATTTAATGAATTTTGTTTAAAATAAGATTATAAAAAAGTTACGCAGAAAAGCGTAACTTTTTAACTTTTATTATCCAACCATTCATCAAATTCATCATAACTTTTTTTACCTGCTTTTATATCATTAATAAATTGTTTAGCTTCTTTTTTCCATTTTTCATAGTTAGTTTTGTAATATTCAATGTCTGGATTTCTTTTTACCATCATTGCTTTTTTGGCATATATTTGTCTATATTTACCATATACAGGTTCTTCATTTTCCTTCCTTTTTTGAGAAGTTTTTATTCCATATTCTCTACAAGTAATATCTTCAGAATATTTACCATTACAATATAATGTATTATTTTTATCAGAGAAAAAATATTTTCCACATACTTGACATTTTTTTATGTATTCAACATTATTTAAAGTAATATGATAAAGTATAATATAGAAATATGTAAATAAATTATTAGTTTCAAAGCTATATTTGTGTCCTATAATCTTTTTTCCATCTGGATCATTTTTTAACATATTTTCTATTAAAAAATTTTCATTAGATAATGGATCAGATAGAGTTTCTTTGATTTTATTTAAAATATTGCTTTTAAAAGTAGGGTCATTAAACCAAAAGCCTAATTTATAATCACAAATATAATCATTTGCAAAATTTTTAATTTCTTCTGATATGTTTTGATATATATAGAATCTCTGAGCATTAGTTAATTTAGATAATCTTTTTTCTTTATTATTATTAAATATATAATCTACAAAGTTTTTAAATAATTTTTGTTTTTCTATTAAATAATATTTTTCACTTTCATAGAGTTGTTTAGCGCATTCCTTTAATAAAGATTTTTCTACAATATGTGTAGGTCTTTCTGAATCTATATAAATAATGTTTTCACCAAAGCCTTTAAAAATTTTATTTAATTGCTTTTTAGGTATTTTACTTAAATACATAAAAATAAAAGTACAGAAAAATTTAAAGAAATCTTCAAATTTATAAAAGTCTAAATTTAAAAACCCCATTAAATTATCTCCTAATGCAGTTCTGTCATAATCATAGCTTAATTTTAAATCTAAATCTATTTTCTCTATATCTTGTACAAATAATGTATTAGCTGGAAAATTTGGAAATTGTTTATGTATTAAAGTAAGAAATAGATCATCCATAAGTTCATCTTTTCTTTTTATATTCATTTCTTTATAAAATCGATCTACCAGTTTCTCTGTTTGTTTAGTAGATAAATTTATTTTACTGGTATCAAATGAAATTGAATAAAATTTATTTAATTCAAAAGGATTTTTTCCATTATATAAGTTTAATTCTATAAAATAAGATTCAATTTTTTCCATTTTAATTCCTCCGTGTTAACAGTAAAAATTCGTACAGTAAGGGATTTTAGCTGTTATCATTTCTAAAAAACTTTCAATAAAATTCTTGTCTTAGTTAACTATAATTAGTATAATTCAATTGTTAACAAAAGTCAACTTTAAATAAAAGAAAGATGAGGTGATTTTATGGAACTACAAAAAGTACAAAGAACAACACTAACAATGAAAGAAGCAGCAGAGTATTTAGGAATATCTTATTGGTTGATTAATCAATTAGTAAGAAAAAAACAAATACCATGCTCAAAGGTTGGTGGAAAATTTCTATTTAGAGTTCAAGCATTAGATGAATATTTAAATAGAAAAGAAAAAGAATCAGTTAGTTACTAACTAAAAGGAAAGTGAGGAAAGGAGGATATGTATGAATTACCTTGGTTTAAAACAGAAACCAATATATTTTCAAACAGAAAAATTCAGTTGATTTTAAAATTAACTGATGGTGATACTTATTTTAGAGTATGGATACAGTTAATTGCATTAGCAGTTGAATGTAATAACAAAGGAAGGTTAGAAATAGGAGGTAATAATCCTATGACAATAGAAAACTTTTCAAAGATTATGGGAAAATCTAAGAAAAAAATAGAAAAAATTTTAAATAAATTTCTAGAATTAGAAATGTTAATGAAAGAAGGGGAAACATTTCTAATAAAAAATTGGGACAAGTATCAAAGTATTGAAAACTATGAAAAATATCAAATGCAAAATAGAGAAAGACAAAAAAGATATCGTGAAAAATTAAAATGTGAAAAAGAAAAAAGTAACGTTATTCAAACGTTAAGTAACGGAGAAGAAAAGAATACAAAAGAATTAAGAATAAGAAAAGAAGAAAATATAAGAGAGGAGAGAGATAATGGTTTTAGGGAATATAAAATATAACGAAGTTATCCACAAAAAATTGAAAAAATGTGAGTACTGTGGTAGAGAATTAACTCCAATTGGACTTAATTATTTATATGCTAATTTTTCTCCAGATAATATTGAATATGAGAGATGTACTTGCAAAAAAGCACAAGAATATTGGAAAGAGAAAGATAAACAAGACTATGAAATTGCAAAAAGAAAACATTTTAGAGAAGTTATAAACAAGATATATAAACAAAATTATATTGGCAAGAAATTTCAAAATCTGAACTTTGAAAATTTTAATAGTAATTCAGAAAATGAATTAGCTATAGCAATTGCTAAAGACTATGTAAATAAAAATATTAAAAGCGAATGTACAAATGGACTGATAATAATGGGCGAGTCAGGAGTTGGAAAAACACATTTAGCAGCATCAATTGCTAATAGATTAATTGAAAATGACAAGATAGTATTAATTGGAAGATTAACAACTTTATTAGACATGATAAAGGAAACTTTTAAGGATAATACGAAGTCAGAAAACGAATTAATTGAGCTATATTCAAATGTAGATATGATAATAATTGATGATTTAGGAACAGAAAAAATAAGCAACTGGGCATTAGAAAAATTATATACAATAATAGAAAATAGGAATGAAAATAGATTACCAATAATTATTACAACAAGATTTGATAAACAAGGATTAATTGAAAGATTTAGTCAAAGTCAAGATGAGCAATTAGTAGATGCAATTATCTCAAAATTGTATCAAATGTGTTATGGAGTGACACTAAAAAGTATGAAAAAAGAGTTAGTATAAGTCCGCAAAACTAAAAATACTAACCATTAACTATATTATTATTTTAATATAAAAAATAAAAAAAGTAAATAGAAAAAGAAAGGATTTGATAATATGAGAAGTTATAAAGAATATAAAGAAATAGAAATAAAGGATATAAAAGGATGCAATTATATTGCTATTACTGTAGCTAATTTAGATAAAATTTGTTTGCAAAGAGATAAAATAAGAAAACATGGTATAGAGAGACCAATAGAAGTTATTGAAGTAGGAAATGGATACAGAATACTAAAAGGAAGATTTAAAATGATAGCAGCAAAAACATTAGGTTATGATAAGATACCATGTTTAATAAGAGATACAAAACAAGAAATTTTATTAAGAAAATTAAACAAAATATATAAATTAGAAGATAAAAATAATGAGATAAAAGGAACTATAAATGATGGAAAAAAATCATATTCTTACGATGAAAATCGTTTTAAATTAAAAATTTTATAATAAAAATCAGAAGAAAAATGCTTGGATTTTAAATCAAAAAGTCCAAGTATTTTTCAAAATATATGATGCATTTGATAAAGAAAAGGTGATTTTTTAGTACTAAAAATATGTATGCTATTGTCCTAGCAAGCAATGAATTTCGGCAGCTCGAAATTCAAAATGGGGAAATTCCCCAATCCCCTTTTTAATGAAAGGAGAAATAAGAATGGCGACTACAAGTTTGTGGAAAGTGGACAAAAGATTAGATCATGTGATTGATTATGCAACAGATGAAGAAAAGACAAAAAATGAGAATGAAAGAGGTAATTTTGATAGTATAGAAAAATTATTAACTTATGCTACTAATCCAGATAAAACAGAAAAGCTTTTCTATACAACAGGAATAAATTGTAAAGTTGATAATGCGGTTAAAGAAATGCAATTTGTAAAAAGGTTATATGGAAAAGAAAAAGGAATACTTGCATTTCATGGTTATCAATCTTTTAAAGAGGGAGAAGTTACTCCAGAGATAGCTCATGAAATTGGAGTAAGACTTGCAGAAGAAATGTGGGGAGATAGATTTCAAGTAGTGGTATCTACACATCTGAATACAGATAATATTCATAATCATTTTGTAATTAATTCAGTTTCATTTAAAGATGGATATAAGTATTATAGTAACCTTAGTAATACAGCATTACTTCGAAAAACATCAGACGAAATATGTGAGGAATATGGACTAAGTGTTTTAGAAGAAAAGACCTGTAAATCTGGAATTAACTTTGAAAACTTTTATAAAAAATCTATGAAAGAATCAGAATATTATAAATTTGCAAAAGAAGATATAGATTATGCAATAGAACATTCATGGACATATCAAGAATTTATAAAAAAAATAAAAGACATGGGATATGAAGTGTATTTTAGAGCAAATAAAATTAGTATAAGAAGGTATCCATACAAAAGAAATATTAGAATTGAACGAGCCTTTGAAGAAGAGTATTCTATTGAAAATATTAAAAATAAAATTTACAGTAGATATCCAAGTAGAGAAGAAGTAATTAAACCTAAAACTTATGATAAAAGATTATTTTATAAAGGTAGCATAAAGAAATTAAGGAAGCCTAAAGGAATAATTGCTTTATATTATTACTATTGTTATTTGTTAAAAGTTTATCCAAAGAAAAATTTAAACTATAAACTTTCGCCAGAAATGAGAGAAGCAGTTAAAAAGATGGACAAGTATTCAGAACAAATAAGATTTATATGTAAGTATAAGTTAGAAACTATAAATGATATAGATAATTTAAAAGAGCAGAAGCAAGAAGAATTACAAAAGACTTTGAATACAAGGAATAGGTTGTATTATAAAAGACAGAAATTAAATAATGAAAGTGAAAAAGATGTTGTAACTAAAGAAATAATTAGTGTTACTTCTGCTATAGAGAAAGTTAGGAAAGAGATTAGGTTGTGTGATGAAATTGGAGATAATGCGAGGAAGATGAAAGAGCAGATAAAACAGATGTATGAAAAGGAGAAAAAGAAAGTAAAAGAAAAAGATCAAAAGAAGAAAAAGAGGAGTACATATGAAAAATAAGTATATAAAATTTATAAAAATATAGTTGAATAGTTGTTAAAAAATAACTATTATGATAAAATTTAAAAGAATAATTGTAAAATAAAGAGGAATAAAAATGGATAAAAATTGCAAATATAAATGTCAAATTTTTACACCCATAGAAAATGTAGAAGAATTATTAGATTGGGCAGAATATAAAAAAAATATATATGGAAAAAAAGTTATAGAAAATTCGTGTGGTGACGGGCAAATTCTAATAAGAATAGTAGAAAGATATATTGAAGATTCATTAAGACAAAATAAAGATATAACAGAAATAAAATCAGGATTAGAGAATGATATATATGGTATAGAATTAGATCCAAAACATTATAAAAAATGTAAAGAAAATTTAGATACTATTGCTAACAAATACAATATTAATAAAGTTAAATGGCATTTATATTGTGAGGATTCTCTAAAAAAGAACTTTGAATTTAAATTTGATTATGTTATAGGGAATCCTCCATATATTAATTATAGGGATCTAGATGAAAAAACACGAAAATATACAAAAGAAAATTTTAAAGTATGTGAAAAAGGAAAGTTTGATTATTGCTATGCATTTATTGAAAAAGGAATAATCAGCTTAAAAGAACATGGAAGGATGGCGTATTTAATACCAGGAAGTATATTTAAGAACGTATTTTCTCAAGAACTAAGACAATATATGCTACCACATATATTAGAGATACATGATTACGATAATAGAAAACTATTTAATAAAAATAATAGTAATCAAAATAGAAATATTTTGACTTCTTCAGCAGTAATTATAATAGAGAAAAATAGTAACAGTAAGAGTATAAAATATGTAAATGAATATAATAAAACAGAAAAAAACTTATATAAGAAAAATCTAAATGGGAAATGGCTATTTTCAAATAAAAAAATTAATAGTAAGAATAAAAGATTTGGAGATTTTTTTAAAGCATCTAATTCTGTTGCTACATTATTGAATTCAGTGTTTGTTATAAATGATTATACAGAGAATACAAACTATATAAAAAAAGGTGAAATGAGTATAGAAAAAGGAATTCTAAAAAAAGCAGTTAGTCCAAGAAGTTTAAACAATAAAATTTCAGAAATGATTATATTTCCATATAAATATGATCAACAAAATATTATTATAAGATATGAAGAGAATAAATTGAAAAAGTTATATCCAAATGCATATAAATACTTAATGTTAAATAAAAAAGCTTTAGATAACAGAAAATCTGATACTTCAGCAAGGTGGTATGAATACGGTAGAAGTCAAGCTCTAAATGATATGAATAGAGAAAAATTATTACTATCAATAGTAGTGACGAAAAAAGTTAAAATATATGAATTAGATAAGGATACAATACCATATTCTGGTATATATATAATACCTAAAAAAGACAAAACTTTAAAAGAAGCAAAAGAAATTTTAGAAAGTAAAGAATTTTTCGAATATGTAAAAAATGTTGGGATTAATGCTAGTGGTGAATCTATAAGAATTACTAGTAGTGATATAAATAATTATATGTTTTAGAAGGGATTTCATAGATGGAAAAAGTAAAATTTAATGTTTCATCAAAAACAGCTAGACTAATAGGAAGAGAAAATATTTCGGATTCAAATGGAGCTATTATAGAACTTGTAAAGAATGCATATGATGCGGATGCAGAAAATGCATATATACAATTTGATATACCATATGAGGATATTCCAAATGAGATTAATATATCAGTTTTAAAAAATAATTTTACAGAAACTGAAATTTCTATAATAAAGACTGGATATGAATTAAATGATAACAAATATATAAAAAAGAAAAAATTATCAGAAGAAGAGTTAGAAAAATTAAAAGATATTTTCTTTTCAAAGAATAAAATTATTATAGTTGACAACGGAACAGGAATGGATGAAGATATAATAAAAAATGTTTGGATGAATATAGGAACTGATGATAAAGAAATTAATGTATATAGTAAAAAAGGTAGAATAAAAACTGGAGCGAAAGGAATAGGAAGATTTGCACTGGAAAAGTTATCCTTACAAACAGAGGTATATACAAAAAAAGAGAATAAACCAACTGTGTATTGGAGCATAGATTGGACTCAATTTGATAAAGTTAAATTGTTGGATGAAATAAATGCAGAAGTTCAAATAAAAAAAGAAAATTTTAAAGAAATATTGCAAGAAATTTTAAAGGATAATTATAAATATGTAGAAAATTATGATGCAGAACATGGCACAATAATTATATTAAAACAAACAAGAGAGACGTGGAATGAAAAAATATTTAGTAGAATAAACAATAACCTCAACAGTATTAATCCATTTGGAAATACTGATAAGTTCAATATATTATTAAGAAATTTAGTAAGACCTGATTTGAATTTTAAAACAAATGACATTTTTATGAGTAAAGAGCATTATGATTATAGAATTAAAGCAGAATTCGATGGAAATGAAAAAATAAAAATGTATATGGAAAGAAACGAAATTGATCTTAATGCTAAACAACAAAAAATGGTTATAAATAATAAAGAATACTATTTTGATATACAAGAATTTTGGAAAAGAAAAGCTTTTTTTCAAAAAAATTATAAAAAAGAAGATTATGATAAAGTAATTGAATATGATATAAATGTAAAAGATCTAATAGAAAATGAAAGTGAGGACCAGATAAAGAAAGTAGGAAAATTTTCTTTTGAACTATATTTTTTAAAATCAGGTAAAAGTGAATATTCAATTATAAAAGATATAAAAGTAAATAAAAGGAAAGAACTGCTAAAAAAATTTTCTGGAATTAAATTATATAGAGATAATTTCAAAGTAAGACCTTATGGTGAAGATGGGCCTATGTATGATTGGCTAGGCTTAGGAAGAAGAGCACAATTAAGTCCAGCAGGTGTAACACACCCAACTGGATTTTGGAGAGTTGAACCATATCAGTTGATAGGAAATATTAATATTAGTAGAAAGGATAACAAAAATCTTACAGATATGGCTAACAGAGAAAGCTTAGCATTAAATGAAACTTATTATTTGTTCGTAGAAATTATTCAAAAGATAATATCTAAATTTGAATATGATAGGCAATATGTATATAGAGAGTATGGTAATTGGTTAAAATTAAAGACTGACAGAATAAGCAAAAGTTATCAAGTAATTAAAGACGTAGTAAAAGAAAAAGAAAATAATAATGGAAGAGAAAAAGAAAATAATAATAAACAACATACAGAAGAAGAATATAAAGATGCAGTATATGAAAGTTTTAAAGAAAAGCAGAGTCAAACAGATACAAATAGAATATTAATGAATTTTAGTTCAGCTGGTATAATAGCAAGTACATTTTCACATGAAATAAGTAAAATAGCAACTGATTTAGGAAGTAGAAATCAACAATTGGAATCATGTATAGATTATATCCTGGATTATAAAGGATATAAAGGAGATCCTTTATTTGATCCATATAAACAAATTAGTAAATATACTAGTACTGATGAGTTACTAAGTACATGGGTTAATTTGATAATGGATGGTGTATCTAAGGATAGTTTTGAAGTAGAAGATGTGAATCTTACAGAATTCATGAATAATTTTAGAAATAAATGGATAAAATTATTAGAACAGAAAGGTATAGAAGTAGAACTGAATTTTACAGAACAAATAAATATAAAAATTTCAAAAATAGACTTATACTTAATATTTAATAACTTATATTTGAATTCGGCTTGGTTTTTAGAGAAAAAAGATGGGGGAAAAAGGAAAATAAGCATAACATTAATAAAAAATTCAGATATGATAGATATTTCTTTCCAAAATAATGGACCTAAGTTAAATGAAAAATATAAATACAATCCAGATCAAATTTTTGAACCAGGGGAAACTTCAAAAGAAGAAGGAACAGGTTTAGGACTGTGGATATGCAAAGATGCAGTGAATAGAAATAATGGAGAAATACATACCATTCAGATAGAAAATGGATTTAAAATAATAATAAATTTTCCTATAGGAGATTAAGTTTATGGTAATTGGAATAATTGATGATGATAAGAATGAAATCAATTCAATACAAAGAACGATAATAACTATAATTAAAAGATATAATTTGGATGCAAATGAATTAAAATTTAAAATTTATGATTTGAATTCAGATGTTGGAAAATTAACAGATAATCTAATAAAAGTTATAATTGATGATATTTTAAAATTTGAAATTTCAATTTTAATAATTGATCATAAAATAGTAGTAAATAGTAATGAAATTTTTAATGGTTCAGATATTTTTGAACAAATAAGAAAGGACGCACCTGATTTTCCAACTATCATTATGACCAATGTAGTAGAAGATAGCATGAAAAATAATTATGTGGATCCTGATAAAGTTTATGCTAAGAGTGAATTTTTTAAAATAGGGGAATATGCCAAAGAAAAAACAGAAAACATGTTAAAAAATGTGAAAAGATATAATGAACTAAGAAGTACTACTCAAGAAGAGCTTGATGAATTAAAAAGTGAATTAGCAAAAAATACAGAGAATCAAGATATTGTTAATAAAATCGTAGAAAAAGAAAAAGAACTAGATAAATATCTTCCAATGCAACGAAGTTATTTGGAAGAAGTTATAAATATAGAGGAATTAAAAGAAATATTAAAATTAATTGAAGATGCTAAAAAATTGATGGAGTAAAAAATGAGATATAAGAAATTTAGAGATTTTAGGATTATTAGAAATTGTAAAAAAAGGTATAAAACATATAGCCGTTATAGAGAAAATTTAAAAGAAGATTTTAAAAATAGGTGTGCATATTGCAATATGCCTGACAACATAATTGCTCCTGAACCATTTGAGATAGATCATTTTATACCCAAAAATGCATTTGAGAATATGAGGCCAGAGTTAAAGTATGAATATGATAATCTGATGTATTCGTGTCCTAAATGTAACGGAAATAAAAGTGATAAATATAAAGGAAACATAAATAATGGTAAAATAGAAAATGAATTTTTTTATAACCCAGTGGAAATAGATTATAATGAAATATTTTACAGGAATGAATATGGAGGTATTTCATCAGAAGATAAAAAAGGAAATGAGATGATACTTACATTAAATTTATACAATCCTATACATAATTTTGCTTGGATTATTGATAGTATTGAAGAAGTTGAAGAGAAGATTGATGAGGAAATGGATAAAATAAAGGATAAGAAAAGTGAAAAATATGCAAAACTTAAGGAGGCGGATTATAGATTATTAAAGTATAAAGATAATTTAGTAAAATTATTCAAAGCTAATTATTATAATAGTAAATGGAAGTAGAAATACTTCTATTTTTTTTTGAAAAAATATATTTATTTGTTGAGAAAAAAAGTGAATTGTGATATAAAATATAATAGAGTAATTGTAATTAAATGAAATTGGAATAATTAGATTTAAGATATAACTAAGGAGTGCTTTTGATGGAAGAAAATATAAAGTTATACTCAGTAGCAGAAGTTTGTAAAATATTAAAAATGAGTAGAGCAAAATTAACAAGAGAGATAGAAAGAGGAAATTTCAAATTAACTTATAATGAGAAAGGAGCAAAAAGGCTTTATGCAAATGAAATTGATGAATATTTAAAAAATAATGATATAAATGCTCCAAAAGAGGTTGATCCGCGAAATACATTAAATGATTTGAATGGTACTGAATGGATGCCATGTACAAAAAGTTTTTTTTATCAAAAAGGATTAGGTAAAGATAGCAAGGAAGCGCAAATAGAAAAACAACATCCTGCACCATATTCTTTCCAAGATATACAACAGTTAATTCTATTTTTTACAAAAATTGGAGGAAAGGTCTTAGACCCATTTGGAGGAATTGGTTCTACAGCTAAAGCATGTGAATTAATCAATAGAAAATGTACAAGTATTGAATTGTCTGAAAAATGGCATGAATTATCAATTAAAAGATTAGAAACAGAAGTAAAAGAAGGAAGTTCTAAAAAGCATGAATTTATAAATGGAGATTCAGTTGAAGAATTAAAGAAAATTAAAGATGGAACTTTTGACTTTGTTGTAACAAGTCCACCATATTGGTCAATATTAAATAAAAAGATAGATCATAAAACGATTGAAAGAGTGGAAGAAAATTTGGCAACAAATTATTCTAACAACAAAAAAGATTTAGGAAATGTAGAAGATTATAACGAGTTTTTAGATATATTAGTAAATAGTATATTTAAAGAATGTGGGAGAACATTAAAAGAAAAAAAATATATGGCTATTGTTGTTTCTGACTTTAGAAATAAAGATGAATTTATTAGTTTTCATAGTGATTTAATACAAAGAATAAATAAATTAAGTATAGATGAAAAGTATGAACTTACGCTACAAGGAGTAAAAATATTATTACAAAATCATAAATCTTTATTACCATATGGTTATCCTTTTGCGTATGTAGAGAATATACATCATCAATATATTTTAATTTTTAGAAAAACTAGGAGAAAGAAGAAATGATTGAATTTAATAAAAATTATACTATGAATAGTGATGTGATGATAGATAAATTAATTAAAGAAAATGTTAAGGTTGATTTAATACTTACTGACCCACCATACAATATTAATAAGGATTTTGGAAATGAATCAGATTGTCTTACTCTTACAGAATTTCTTACAATAACACAAAAAAGAATAAATAAATATAAATCAATCCTTAAAGAAGATGGGAGTATAATTTGGTTTGGAATTCATAATTATATAGGATTAATACAAAGTATTATGTATCAAGAAGGACTTTATTATAGAAGAATGAATATATGGTTTTATGAAAATGGATTTTCAAGAAATGTTAGAACACCATTAGCACAATATGAACCATTTTTATGGTTTTCAAAATCAGATAAAAAATGGACATATAATACGGATGATGTTCGTGTTCCGTATAAAAGTACAGAGAGATTAAAAAATAAAGTGTACTATAAAAACTCAAAAGGAGAAAAGAAAACATGGGTACCTAATCCTAAAGGCTCTATGAGGGGAGATGTATGGCAATTTCCTACACTTGCAGGTAAAGCTTTTAAGAAGGAAAAAACTTCTCATCCTACGCAAAAGCCAGAATCGCTTATAACAGAGCTTATAAAGGCTTTTTGCCCGAAAGATAAAGATGGAAAATATAATGGAATTATTATAGACCCATTTCATGGTTCAGGAACATTAGGAGTTTGTTGTGAGAAACTAAATAAGCAAGGCAACAATATAAAATGGATAGGTGTGGAATTAGAAAAAAAGTGGTCTGATATTTGCGAACAAAGATTAAAAAATATATGATTGGAGGGATAATATGGCAAATATAAAAAGATTTCCTAATCCAGGTTCTAAAATAGAAATGCTAATACATATTTTTAAGTCTATTGTACCTATTTTAATAAAAAAACAATATTTTTCTTTATATGATATGGAATTAGCAATGATTAATAATAGATTAGTTTCTTCAGAGGGATATACTGGAATGGAAGCATTTAAGAGGTCGCTAAGAGAAGATTCTAGTAGGGATCCTATATATAATCAAGCAAAAATGTATGCAGAAGTGTATCGTTCTTTAGGGTGGTTTTCATCTTCACCAGATAACAGTTTAAATTTTGGAGTTACAGAATTAGGAAGGATTATTTCAGAATTAGACGATTCTATAAACAAAAATATTTATAAAGAATCAGTATTAGGAATAGTAGATCCAAATAAAATATTAGATAAAAAAGATGGACTGATTATGAGACCATTTAAATTATTTTTGAATACTATAAAAGCATTGCATAATAAAATATGTAAGTTAGAATTAATTTTAGGTCCCATGATAATAAGCGATAATGATACAGAAAAAGTAAAAAAAATGATTAACAGAGTAAATTCACTAAGAGGTTCATTTGATGCACTACAAAATGAAATGAAAGAAATAATAGAAAGTACTGGTATTACAAAGAATACCATGGAAAATTATACTAGATTACCAATAGCTACTTTAGAATATCTAGGCTGGATAAAAAAAGAGAAAAAAGTTGATTTGTATCCTGGAAGTAGAAATATGGTGGTAATGACATTAACTGATAGTGGATTATCAGATATAGAGTATTATAATTCTTTAATTGATATTAGAATAAATGAGTTCAATGAATTAGATGAAATAGAACAGAATGCTTTAATTAGACTATCTTTCTATCAACAATTAAAAAGGATGAAAGAAGATATAGATTATGATTATACTAAAAGAAAAGAAGATATAGAAATATTAAGTAATAAATATGGAAAAAATCCTCAATTTCTATTTTCTCCATATCAAACTCTACCAATGAAATATGTTGATGATATTTTGAATGTATCTAGAAATTATACTGACACAACGCCTCCATTGAAAAAAGAATTCTTAATTAATATTTTCTCAGCAGAAATTGAAAGAGTTGAAAAAGAATATACAGAGTTAAACTTATTAAATGATCAATCAGAACAATTTACAATTCACAACGATAATGAAATATTTAATATAATTTCACAGAATAAAGAAAAGGGATTTGAATTTCTTTTGGAGTTTTTATATAAAAGATACCAAAAATCGAATAAAGATATTTTTTATCCATTGGTTGGAGATATATTTAATTATTTAGGATATAATTGTAGAGTTTCAAGGAATGGTACAAATTATGAAAGATATGATGCAATTATAATAAGTGAAAAAAGTATTCCAATTGAAATAAAATCTCCAGGGGAAGAACAAAATATTTCTGTGAAAGCAGTACGCCAGGCTTTAGAGAACAAGATTACTTTATTGTCTAGAAAAAATTATAGTACAGATTGGAGTACAAGTACACTGGTTGTTGGATATAATTTGCCCAATAACCGAGCAGAAGTATCAACATTAATTAAAGATATAAAATCAACATACAATATAACTATTCGGAGTAATTGATTTTAAAACATTACTAATAATTTTATTGAATAAAGTCTTATACAGTAAAAATATAATAATCTCAAATATAGAAAAAGTGGAAGGATATGTGAAAATAAAAGATGAATAAAGAATGTATTAAATGTAGTAAAAAAATGTGTATCTCTTTTGAAAAAGAAGAATTAGAATTATTTAATATTGATTTTCCATTCGAAGTAGATAAAAATGTGTGTCCGACAAATGCAATTTATTGTGTTAATAATGAGATAAACATAAATTCCGAAAAATGTATTGGGTGTGGAATATGTATGTCTAGATGTCCCAAAGGATTAATCAAAATGAAAGACGGAGTTGCAATAATAGATCCTTTATACGAGATGAATTCTAATAATGAAATGAAAAAACTATATAATAACATTAATTCGAAACCAATGAATAGTTATAGTATTAACTTATTATCCAGAAATTTATTAATAGAATGTGGCATTAAAACTGCTATAACGAGAACAGGAGATAATAATTTAAGAATGGATGGAATTATACAATCTAAAGATGATTTAGGAGTATTAGAAATTGAATTCGGGCAAGACATTCTTAGTTCTCCTAGAAATTTATTAGATGATATAGCGGTAATTTGTTCTAGGTATGGGTTTAGAAAAGAAAATATAACAGCATTAAGTATATGTTTATCTTTGCCCAATAATAGAACAGACTACTGGAATGTTATTAAAGATATAAAGGATGTATTAGGGATTGAAATAAAAACAGTGTCAATAGGTTCATTAGTTTATATAATGTGGAATGAGAAAAAAATAAATTTAAAAGAACTACCATATTTAGATAGTGTAGACAATTCTTTGATAGAAAAAGTAGAAAAGATATTAAATAAAAATATAGAGATTGATGATGATAATGCTATTTTTAGGACAAAAAAATAGAAGGTGAAATTTCACCCTCTATTTTTTACATATAATTTGTTTTAAAACAAGTTTGTTAGCTAAATTTGAATTATTGCTTGATTTTAATAATGTAGAATACACTGTCAAGGCTTTTTTTGCATGATTATTTACATCCTTATTTAGTAGATTATTTTTACTCAAATAAATATAATAATCATTTTCGAATTTCTTTAGAAAATTGATTCTAATTTGTTTATAATACTCTAAATTCATTGTTCTTTCTCCTTAATTATTCCTCAAAACATCCCATAACTAACTGAGAACCATCAACAAAGCCATTCCTATAATACTTCTCATTCCAATAACAAAGATAATCCATAAAATTCTCATCAAGTTTATCCAATTGTTTCTTAACATATTTTTGACTTTGCTTAGGTATATTTTTTAAAATATTCTCAACAATCTCATCAAAATAAATATGATGTTTTTTATCTTCTGCAGTAAGACTACCAAAAACCTCCTGTTCTCTATAATCTAACCACTCTTTTAAAATATCGTTATCATTTACCTCTCTAAAATTAACCATTTTCATATCCTCCTATACATATATAATCTCATTTAAAACAATCTCTTCAGCTCTATTTTTAATATTATTCATAGCCTGAACCCACTCCATTTGATGATGCTCTTTCAAATTCTCATCAATATGTTCAACTTCAGCAAGTTGTTTTATAAGAAGATTTACCTTGTTATTAGCATTTTCATCTATATCTAGCAGATATTGTTTTAAAGTACTATCTATAAGTAATTCAGTATATAGTCCTTTATCAAAATTCTTTAAATAATTTAATCTTAATTGCCCATATTTTCCAATGTGCCCTTCAGGTTGCTTAGGCAAATATAAATCAGAAATAAAATAATCTCCTTCTCTGTGATATGTAATTTTATTATTCATCTATAAAACCTCCAAAAATAAATTTTAGGTCTCCCATTTTAATTTAAAAATATTACGAACATGTGTATCAAACCACTTGGGGAAAAGTTGGGGAAAAACTCCTCAAAAAAGTTCAAAAAAATGCACAAATGTTCTAAAAACCATTTCCCCAATTTTTATTGAAATATCAGCTAAAACCTTTGATTTCACTAAATTACACAAACCTTTCAACTACGCCTCATAACCCGAAGGTCGTAGGTTCAAGTCCTACCCCGCAACCAATAAGATTAAGGGTTCTAGCATTTAACTAGAACTCGATTTTTATGTTTTGACGTAAATTTGACGTAATTGACGTAAAAATTTAAAACAAGATTTGTAAAATTCCACTTGCTTTTTTTAATTTTTGAGCAAAATTGTCACACTTTGGTCACAATGAGAGCGAGAGACTAGACTAAGTTAAACGGTTTTTAACAGAAAATGTATTTAAATAATTCACAGGAAGTGGTATAATTGTGGAAAACGAGGTGGAATTATATGGAAAGTATTAAAAAATACTATGATAATACTCAATCAGATAAACCAAGAAATAATGTTGAATATTTTATTAATGAGATACAATGTAATTCAGGTAATGCAATTGAATTAGGGTGTGGAGCAGGAAATGATACAGTTTATTTAATTAAAAATAACTGGAATGTATTAGCAATAGATAGAGAAGATGTAAAAGAAAGAATTGCTAAGAGATTAACCAAAGAAGAGTTAGCAAAATTTAAATTTCAAAAGCAAGATTTTGAAACGCTTAAATTGGAAGAGAATAATTTAATTGTTGCAAATTATAGCCTTTCATTCTGCAATAAAAATAGATTTAGCGAATTATGAAATAAAATAAATGATAGTATTTTTACTAATCGGATATTTTGTTGGTAACTTCTTTGGCGAAAATGATAGTTAGAACGAGACTAAACCGCAAATGACCTTCTTGACAAAAGTGCAAGCAATGGAATTATTTGAAAATTTTGAAATAATAAGATTTAAAGAAATTGAAAAAGATGATTTAACAGGACTTGGAAAGATGAAACATTGGCATATATTTGATGTAATAGCCAAAAAAGTAGATATTATATAAATTATTTTTATAGGAGAAGATGGGATGTTAGATAAAGATGGAAATGTAAAAGAAAATTTAAAAGTGAGGAATAATAATGAAAATAATAACATTATGTGGAAGTTTAAAGTTTCAAAAAGAAATGATGAGAGTTGCAGAAAAAATGGCTTTGGAAGGTAATTGTATTCTTACGCCAGTTTATCCAGTTATAGAAAATTGTGAAAGAACAGATGAACAATTAAGCAAGATAAAAGATGCTCATTTTAAAAGAATAGAATTATCTGATGCAATATTAGTAATAAATAAAGACAATTATATTGGAAATAGTACAAATTTAGAAATTGAATATGCAAAAAAATTAGAAAAAGAAATTATATATTATACCGATTTAATAAAAGAAAATTAGCTATACAAAATATTTTTTACCGATATAATAATATAAAAAATAATTAATGGAGTTGTTGAAGATGAAAGATACTATAATTTATTTAATTAGACATGCTGAAACTGTTGATGAGAATGGAATTAGAAATACAAATGAAGATTCTCAAATGATTAATGAAAA